>ERZ773224.7-NODE-7-length-259745-cov-23.881640_pt1 | contig 259745 bp, 273 predicted proteins | sample MGYA00580526_ERZ773224 | MGnify/ENA primary metagenome ERZ773224 (study PRJEB29015, sample SAMEA2737743) | human gut metagenome | biome: human gut; feature: human-associated habitat; material: faeces | place: China | collected 2012 ... | reverse complement strand
TTGCTGGTGTTCATTCCGATGAGTATGCCATGCTTATCGGTGGTGATAAAGCAGGTGATGGGGAAGATTATGTGAAAAAGAACCTTATCAATTTCATTCCGGTATCCCTTGCAGGACGTGTTATGTGTAAAGTAACTGGTCCTGTGCATCGTGGTGATACCATCATTGTGTCTGATATTCCCGGTGTTGGTATTGCTACCGATGATGAGAGTATTCCGCATAAGCGCGTTGTTGGATATGTTGTGGAAGACGACAATCGGACAGATATTCGTCGTGTAAAGATTCGGGTAAAGGGGTGATATTATGAGCGCAGGTAAAGGAAATAAAATTACGGCGTCGGACTTCACCTCTTTGAAAAATCTGGTGAAGAATGAAATCAATCGCCGGAGTAATTCTAGAAGTACTGGTAGTATGAGCGGTTACAATGGATCAAATTATAACTACTCTACGAATCCTGCTACTGGTGGCAAGATTCTTCAGGAGCACATCATAAAGATTACGCAGCCTCTCGATGCTGTTACTGGTAGCAGGATTACTCCTGGTAATGGCGCGAAAGTAACTGCAAGTACTTTAACAACCGCTGCAAGTAAAGTAGCAACGCTTTCAAGTAAAGGTGTTACAAGTTCAGATACCGGCTGCAAGTCGTCTTGTAGCGGTCTCTGTAGCTCTGGATGCTATACGAACTGCAAAGGCACGTGTACAGGTAACTGTACAAACACGTGTAGCGGAAGCTGCTCTGGTACATGCAATAATACATGTAAGAATACTTGCTCTGGTTCGTGCTCTGGTTCGTGCGGTGGTGTGTGCTCAAACAGCTGTTCTGGTGGCTGCTTCGGTTGCGATGGTGACTGTAATGGTTGTGACAGTTGCGGTACCACTTGCTCCAGTCAATGCTGGGACAGTGACTGCTCTGGCACCTGTTCCGTTCATTGCAATGATGAAGCTGCTTGCAGTAATGACTGCGATAACTTCTGTGGCAACATTAAGTTTTAAGGAGTGGAGGTGTTAGCACATGGAAGAACGAATTATTCCTCGAATGGACAAATATAATTTAACCTATGCTGTGCACAAATGCCTTTTAGCTCTTGTGACAGATCAAGAATTCACAAAAGAAGAATTTAAGGAAGAGCTTGATCGCTTTTGCCCTCCTGATCAGAAAACTCCGAGATTTTTCAACGTCCTTTGTTACTTTACGATTTTCAAGAATAAAGGACTTTGCGAAGATTTTTCAAAGCATCTTCAGATTTGTACTCACGCAATTGACGTCATTAATGAGGTGCTTGATACAATTGATCTGACTGATATCGAAAAGCAGATGTATAGTTATGCTCTCGCAATCTATTCTTTCTGCTTCGATGTCCACTATTCAAAACTCATCGTGAATGATGATACTCCCATTGAAAAATTCTTGGAGATCGAACCTACGATTCGAGAAATCGTATGGGCTCAATACATCATTTGCTCTGCTGTTGTCGTTCGTCTTCAGTTCACGTTAAATACAGAGAGTGAAGACGACTATTTCAATTTCACATATTTTGTAAAATGCCTTGAGCGTAGTATTGAATTACGCGATCAGTTCGAAGAGCTGAAAACGATTCACTACGACGGCATAAGTTTGAGGATTTGCTATGGAAAAGAAGATGATGGTCGAGATCCCAGCTGAAGAAATGACAGCTGTGGAGAGCCGTTTTTATACTCGAAAAGCCATGGAGAATTTAATCAATATTCTCACTCGTCAGCTGAATGGTGCAAATAATTCAGATGCGAAAGAAGTCTTAGAAGCTGTCAAAAATGACTTCTATAAAGCAGATATTGATTTTAATCTCGTTCAGAGTGAGGTAATTGGGAAGTACTTCCCCAATCGTCCGCATGATATGATGGCAAACTTTGATTTTATCACTGATGAGGTGACATTCACATGGCAGGAGTAAGACGGCATGACGTCGGTTATCACGACGTTATCTCTCGACTTTATAGCAGATATAGAAAATCTGCAAAAGGACCTATCGCAAGATCGGTGACATTTCAAGTCACCAACCAATGTAATTTAAGATGCTCTTATTGCTATGAGCACAATAAGTGTGATGGTTCTATGAGCATTTATACAGCAAAGAAATGCGTCGATGCTGTGCTTGACATGTATGAGAAGAATGATCCGAATATGGTGATCAGCCATGATACAAAAGCCATTATTTTTGATTTCATTGGAGGCGAGCCTCTTTTGGAAGCAAAGTTAATGGAAGAGATCATTGACTATTTCATGATCACCGCAGCACGACGTGGATATACTGAACTGATTGAATTCAGCCGTGTATCGTTCGCAACAAATGGCCAGCTCTGGTTTACTCCAGAGACCCAGCATCTTATGGAGAAGTATCATGAGATTATCTCTCCGTCAGTTTCGATTGATGGTATTCAGGAACTTCATGATAAATACCGTATTGACCAGTACGGAAATGGTTCATTTGAAAAAGCACTGAAAGCTTTTATCAATATCCGTGATCGTTATGGTGTCACTGGAACAAAGATGACGTTCACTCCCGGTTCAACGAAGTATCTTTCACAGAGCGTAAAGTTCATGCATGATCTTGGTTGTGTCGATATCATGTGTAACTATGCGTTTGAGCCGGTATACACGATTTCGGATGCTCGGGATATTTATTTCGAGTTAAAGAAGCTTGCTGATATTCTCATTGATATCGGAGATGATACTTTCGTATCAATTCTTGATGGTGAAGATACCGGTGAGCCGTCCGATAACGATAATAACTGGTGTGGTGGAACAGGTAAAATGCTCATGTTTGCACCAGATGGTAAATGCTATCCTTGTCTTCGATATGCACCTATCTCTGTAGGAAATAAACTTGCAGAGAAGATGTGTATTGGTGATTGCTTTAATGGTATCTATAATACCGAAAGAACGATTGCTTTGAAGAATGAACTTGAGGCAATCACTAAGACAAGTCAATCACCTGAAAAGTGTTTAACTTGTCCTGTTGCCGGTGGGTGCGCATGGTGCTCTGGTGATAACTATGAGATGTATGGCACTCCAAACAAGAGATCAACCAATATCTGTAATGCTCATAAGGGACGGGTTTTAGCAATTTGCTATTACTACAACCAGCGGCATTTGAAGCTCCATGATATGCCTGCAAAGAAAATCTATCTTCCGTATGATGAAACGGTAGAATTCGTCGGCAAAGAAGAAGCTGACAACCTTTTCGCTCTTGAAAAGGAAGCTTTCGCAAAAGAATAAATAAAGAATCTGGATATGATAACATAATCGTCTATCATATCCAGATTCTTTTTATGCATAGTTAAGACTTTGATTCGTCTGCGTCTTTGTTCTTAGTAGGATCTTCTGCAAACTTACCACCATTCTCAGCAACACGCTGATACAGATGTTTCACCTGATTGTAGCGCTTCTTACAGAAATTACAATCAAGCAAATACATCGCTTGTTTGATAGCAGACTCATCCGGAATTCCCTTACCATTGATGTGCTCATTGACATCACGATCCATAGAACTTGCTTCAAATCCTCTTGAGAAAATATCAAGTCGCGCATATCTGCGAGTGAGCTCCACCATCTTGTCTGCTTCCTTAAAGGTTGTATCCCGTTTGATAGAAGCAATGACCATATCAATGATACTGTTCATACTTGTATTAATGCTATAATGATTCGCAAAATCAAGACTACTGATATTATCACTCTTATTGGATGCATTGATAAGAGTAGCAAACTTCTTTGCGTCGGTAATACCCTTAAATTCGTCGCCATTAACGACTTCCTCAGGGATAGTAAATGCCGAGGGAAGCTTTGAAATCCAACCAAGAATTTTATGAAGAACTGTAGACAGCTTTGATGCAAACTTACCATCCCAGCTATCTGCTGTGACAAGAAGTTTATCTACAGTATCCTTGATCGAATCGCACGTGCTGTAGATCTTATCACGTGTGACCCACACAATATCGTGGCCGATATCTCTTAAGTTCTTTTTCTTCTTTTTATAAGAAGTAAACTTGACGGCGCCAATGAGAGCGGCGATCTTGAGAAGTTCAATGAAGCCAGGATTATCATCAAGAGTGGACTCAATCTCGCCTTTCTTATCATCACTGACTTTCTTAAAGTCTTTATCGTTCTTTGTGATATGAGACAAAGCACTCTTGAGTCCCTTATCAATTGTACCAAGAAGATCAAAATGCTTCTTTTCCATTCCGATTTTATCGTCCTCAGTCTTACGAATACCAAGGAATTTAAGAAGCTTATCCCACATCTCAGAAACCCACTTCTTAAAGGTTTTCCAAGCATTGCCGATCTTCTGACTAAGAGTTTCCGCTTGAGCCTCAAAGGTAAACTGGTCAGCATATCCGTTCGCATAGTCAAGAGCAGATTCCATGAATGCAGATTCGGCTGTATCAATTTCAGCCATTGCATTCAGATATGCTCGCTCGTAATATTCGGGTCCAGAAATTCTGGAAATAAGTGCACGAGCAGTATCACGATCAATTTGACCATTTCCATACTGCTCATAAATGAATAACCTGAGATCAGTATTCATTTAGATCACATTCCTTTCGTTTTTTATTTTTTTATAAAATAAATTCCATTCGCATTGTAGGGTGTTTTGTGGCATCTACCTTCAAGAGCATACCAGAATCCACTAATATGGAATACAAGATCTCGGCAGTTAACATAAACTCCAGCAGTAGCAGTAGCAGCTTGTGTGGACCAGTCTGGTATGTAGAGGCGCTTGTAGTTCTCCAGATTACGCTCACTAACCTGAGAATTTACTTTATTATACCTAGCCTCCAAATCTTTCATAATTGACATTATTTTTCCATTACGGCCAACGAGATCTGAACGAAGCTTTTCGTCACCTTCAGGAGTATCCGGATATTCTTGATAAAGAATGTCATGATACTCTTTGCGATAATCGTTTATAGGGTTTGTATAAGGTTCACCACCGCAATTACGTATGTAGCCATCAATAATGTTTTGGGCGGTCTTTCTGGTTTTATTACAATATATCTTGTTTTCAGGATCATAGTCAGCATATGTCTTTAGAGCACTATAGCTCAGCCTCCCAAGATATTTTGCATCATCATCTAGATCGTAAAGACCACCATTTTTATTAAATTTAACAAAAAGCTTCTTAAGATCAGTTGAGCTTTCAGTATGCTCAGGAGAAGATGCGGTGGCCTGTTTACTAACGTCGTCAGCAACATTTGCTGCGCCTGTAACAGAACTAATGATCTTAGAAGGCGTTACCTGATCTTCTCCAGACTTCGGATCGGTTGTTTTTTTTTGTTCCGAAGATTGGCCTTGAGGAGCAGCAGGCGGAGTTTCAACTTTAGGCGGGTCTGCTGCATTTTTAGCAACGTCTTCTGCTTTATTAGCTAACGCTGCTGCATTAATCTCTTCAGTAGCGTCGCCTTTAGAAGGCTTGCCTTTCAGCTTCTTAACAACAGCTGTCGCTCCAATAACACCGGCAACTGCTGCGCCAATTGCAACAGTACCCTTTGCGCTCTTAAGCTTCTTTACCTGTGTAAGAAGATCATCCATTGCTTTCGGAAGGCCCTTCTTCACAGTCACCTTAGAATTATCAGGAACTTCCTTCTTACGACCAAGAATGGCATCAATGATACCTTTGATCCACTTCTTGAAATTTTCCCAGATCTTAGCAACCTTCTGGCCAAATGTTTCACTTGCTTCATAAAGAGCGTCTACGCCAGAACTTTCATATGCGGCGTGGACGCTGTTCATCATAAACTCATTCTCAGCGTCCACCATCTCTTGTACGAGGGTGTTGCCGTAGTTACTATTCAAGACGCCAATCAGCTGACGAGCGTTTTCCTGTGTCAGCTTACCATTTGCATAGTTTTCATAGATTGACATCTTCATAGATACATAATCCATGAGTATAACTCCTTTCAGTATTAAAATAAAGCATTACTAACTTGTCGTTTGTATAAAGCTCTCGCTTATTATTTGACAACCGACACTTATTTATATTATTTTTCCAAATAGGAGGTAAAAAATAATGGTTGCTGAAGAAAAGATTATATTGGAACCAGTAACCCCGCATTTGAAATTTAAACGAGATAATTGGGGAAATATCTTATCTCTTCAATACAAAGAAGACGGATTCAGTGAAGAATCCGGTAATGATGAAAAACCTGATCTCGAGAATCCTATCACAGAATATAATCCTTTTGAGGATATGATATTCGAATCAAAAGACGAATGTGATCTTGCAATTCGTCGGTTTGCTGTTCATTTCGCAAGTGAATTAAGAACAGATCGAAATCCACATGACTTTTTTAGTGTCGAGAAAGGGCACTATCTATATGAAGACGGTGATCTTGAATTCACTGCTCATATTATTGGGGATGATCGAAGCGGATACTTCATCATGTTCATGCGAAGGGATACCGATATTGAGGGAACGAAACCTCATCGAAAAGGAATCCTTATCAACGGAAATACCGATGGATATTATTGCTCCTTTGGTGCAAACGATATCTTCCGAGTGTCCAAGAGTGGTTCATGGAGATTCATTGATTCCATTCATCAGATGACATTCACATCATATGAGAATGCTGCAAAAGTAATTTGTTTTCTCGTCGGACGTAGCACATCAAAGTTAAGGAACGATAATTATCTCTTTAACGGTCACAATTGCCGAGCGATCAACGTCAATGAATCCACAAATCTCTTCACTGGTGCATTTGATGGATTCTGCAAATACACGCCGTTCACCGTTACTGGTATTTACGTGATGAGTGATGGGGAACTGTATCACACCTATCCCATCTGCGAGACAAAGTATCCTATCGCAAAGAGTGTTATTCCGAAGAAGCACAGGGTCCTTGATCCTATCACAAATATCGTTTCTGATAAATGGCATAATATTTATCAGATTAAAGATGTGTATGGCGATGATATTCCTGTCGGTACAGAGGTTTCCAACAAAGAATACTCTGAGGAAATTTCTATTACCCAGTATCCATTCTCCAGCTTCGAGACGTTCAAGGCTGTCGTAAAAGAATATCTTGGAGAAGACTATGACGTAATCGAATCCTCTCTTCATGATACAGAATATCCTGATGAGGATCCTCGACATATTCGGAACGCTATCTGGGTGGTATCCAACTATAAGAAGCATATCGTATGGAACTATATGGTTCTGGTTGAGAGGATTCCTCACACAGGTACTATGATTTATCACACTCGCTTTATTGATTCTAGGAATAACGCAATTTTTGTTTGATGAATATCATAACTGAGATAGTACGAAGATTCTAAAATTTTTCTTCTGCTATCTCAGTTATATATTATATAATAGAATGATAGCGAAACTCGAGTAGCTATCAAAAAATTTAGGAGGTTAAAGTATGAGAAACCCGAATTGCTTTATCGAGAAGGATGGTCAAATCGTCATTAATGGTGCAGAGAATTACATCATTAAAGGTGATTATATCTATGAGGCCAGCAACCCTGATGAGCCCATCAAAGATCTTCTCGATCTCTATTTCAAGGATGAGCTCGAAGCACGAGCATTCTTCGAAGCATTCAACATCTATCCGGATACAAACGACAATATGACCTATATGGTTGAGCCTGGGCTTTCGGATTCCAATGAGCTCTATGCTCACATTATCAACGTCAAGTACCCAGAATCCGAAAAGGTGATTCTCCTTAAGAACGTGGGCCATGCAGATGAGGATAAGCGTGATCTCTATACTCCTGTGCCTTTGACTAAGTTTGAAATCTATGACAAGGGCAACGAATATCTGCATGAAGACTTCATTCCTGATCATCCGTTCTCTGGTGATTACAAGGAAATCACCGACAGTATCATCGTCTATCCCCAATATCTCAATCCTGATGAGAATTCCAGCACAGCTGTTATGGTTCAGGACGTCATCAAATATTCTCATGTGAAGGGCAGCAAAGAATCGGTTCCGATGACCGATACTGTGAAGCACATCATTGATGCTGATCACATTTTCTGGCTTGCTGATTATCAATTCGAAGATATGGCAGCAGTCATGAATGCGGAGCAGGCTTTCATCGCTTCCGAAAAAGGACTCGTGACCAGTACGATGACATATAAAGAGAATATCACGAAGACTTCCGATGAAGATTGCAGCGTCAGCGTCCTCCGTGTTACTGTCTCCAAAGACAAAGACTTTGTTGATGACTTCATGGTGTTCGGCTATATTCCTTCTTGGTACACCGATCGTACCTTCATTGATCTTTATGAGCCCCATCAGCTCGATCCCGACATGCTCCAGAATCGTTTTGGTCTCTTCAATGAGTGAGGTGTGATGCTATGGACGAATTTATGAAAGAAAAAATTACCAATCAAGAATGCGAATTCTTTGTTGGTAAAAGCGGCTATGGAGACTTTGTATATTATAAGATTCCCGGAGTCTCCAAGTATTATCTCAGGCACGATGGGAAGATCGTTGATCACCACACGAATGATATGAGCGCTGTACAATCTGGCATCGCTGATGACATCTGCAGACGAATCATCGACTTGAGTTTCGGAAGCTTCGAAGAGGCGATTGCTTTCCTGAACTTCTTCTATATCACAGATGATTATGAATCCGTGGCTGAATCTCGGAAGCCGTACATGATCTTTGCTGGTGGCGATCATTTCAAAACCTTCAATGACCTCATGGATTATGTGTCTGTGAAACCCGAATTTCTCATCGGTGATATTCTTATCACCAGTGAAGAAGTAAGTGAAGACCGTACGGAGTATAAGATTCATCCGCTATCCCCGTTCGTCATTGATCCGATGGATAAAGAGGAACCTACTCTGATGCCTGGCATCATTCATACGGTCCTGAAGCCCGTTGATATCCTTCACTGCATGTACTTAATCACTGGTGGTCAGCAGCGCATCATGCTCCAGCTGGAACTGAATAAAAGCCAGATCAGTGATAACAAGATGATGCGGACAGCATATGGCCACATTGATCCTGAGCGCTATTCCAGACTCGGCTGCTATCATTTCTATACTTTAAAAGAAGTGATAGATGCTTTCTCTATCTGGAACGTGAGTGGACTGATGCAGTACAACGAAGCAGTGACTATCGCAAGTACTGGTAAGAGTTACACTCAGAACTTCATCCGGTTCTTTGATAAGAACGATAAAGAGGTCACCCTTCTCATCGAATCCTTTAATGAGGGAGTCGATGCCGACAAAATCGACTACGAGCATCCTGTCAATATCCTTCGCGTTCTGTAAATGAATGCTAAGAAGACTATGCACAATGATTCATATATCAAGTGCATAGTCTTCTTTTTTGTAGTTATACAGCTACAGGGATATTTTTGATTTGCTCACCAGCCTGATAATTTTCCACAATCAGGCTATCTGTAGTGAACTTGTAGAAATCTTTAATGGAAGGATCCAGACTAACCTTCGGAGCAGGATACATCGGACGACGAATCATACTCTCAATCATCTCACGATGACGATCATAGATGTGGGCATCTGCAATGACATGAGTCAAACGACCAGGAACCATGTCACATACCTGTGCAACCATCATTAAGAGGATTGCGTACTGTGCAGTATTCCAGTTGTTTGCAACCATATAGTCATTGCTTCTCTGATTCAAAAGCAGATTCAGAACCGGCTTCTCATAACCGTCTTCCTTGGTCACATTCCACGTAGTAGAATATGCACAAGGATACAGACCCATCTCAGAAAGGTCCTCGAAGCAGTACGTATTTGTCATGATACGACGGGACCAAGGATCGTGCTGAAGATCATACAGCACAGCATCCATCTGATCCAGCATCACATAAGGATTGCCATTCTTTGCAAAAACAGTTCCATCCGGATAGCATCCGTTGATATCCATATGGGCTTTATGGTGCTTATACTTCTGACCAATCTGATAGCCATATGCCTTACCAATGGAACCAGAAGCATCTGCCCAAGAATCCCAGATATGAGATTTCAGATCATGGATGTTATTGCTCTTCTTCTGATAGATCCAAAGAATCTCATCCATGCAAGACTTCAGACCAGTCTTTCGGAAAGTGATTGCAGGGAACTCTTCCCGAAGATCATACTCATTCACGATACCGAATGCTTTTGCAGTGCAAGCAGTAAGTTTCGTATCCGCCCACATTGCTCGAGTCGGATACCAACGAAGAGAATGATCTTCATAATTTCCCATGCAAAGGATCTGCTCTACATTGTCCTTGAAAATAACATCTGCTTTACTCATTATTTTTCTCCCTGTTCTTAAAATATTCTCCAGCGGTTTTGTGAGTATCTTCCTTACAAGAATCCAGATCAGCATCAATCACGTTATAGTACATGAGATAGCTACCAATCTGAGTCTTAAGAACATCATACGCATCTTTACCAGAAATAATGGTATGAGTTCTCATATCATGCATTCTGCTCTTGATGACATGCGTTCCATATGCATGAGGACGATTCTCATCAATCGTACCGCCAGTTACCCTCGGATGAACCCATCCAACAAAACAGTTGTCGTCGGGATCAAAGGTTCTCTCATACTGGGCAATATACACATATCGTGCATTCCCAATATAAAACTTCTTAGCAAGACGAGAACATGCAAGAAGCTTTGTGATCAGCGAGAACCGAGACTTCTTTACGAAGTAATATACCTTATTGAGAATTCGATTGTAGTCTTTATCAGTATTTGCCATAATGCACAGATCAAATTCAGAATCCGTGCAAGCGGCAAATGCCAGATACGCACAAATCGTATCTTCGCCAAACGAATAGCTTGGATAGATATTAAAGAATGGATTATTGTCACGGAACATCTGGATACACATATTCATGTTAAAAGGATAAACGATTTCATGATATGTAACTTGATCCATTGCTTCCGGATTCCGCATTTTATCACAGAAATCCATGAAACCTGCTTCTTGTGATTTGGTAAGAATCGGCATAATATTCCTCCTTTACGAATAAAAACGTTTCATCATTTTATGAACTCTATCTGCAATCTCTATCTTGCTCTGATAGTAACTCATCTTCTTAGCATCATTCTTCCGTTTTGCATTCCAAAGGCAAAACTTAAAAACAGATTTCCGCACCAGATGATCTAATTCTTCATAGAGATAGCAAACAAGATTCACAAAAGGGTCACATGATTGTCCGGGATACCGCATCATTCTCTCTCCATTTCTATGATCCAAAGAAAAATAAGGTTAATACCAAGTTGAATGGATTATCTACTATAAAGACAAAAAAGAAGGGATACCTAACTGGCTGTTAGGTCCCTCTTTCCATTACGGCATACAATCAGTCACCACAAAGAACTGAGACTTTTGAACAGGTTTATCCTGTTCGTAATTGATTTTGATACAGTTCTCCATCATGACCCCAACCACGCTACCAGCATGCGTAGCGAGAAAGTTTGCGGCTTCTTTGATAAGCCGCGTATAAGTTTCCTGGTAAGAATCGGATTCGGTAATGACAGTAAACTTACCGTTAACGGACTTATTAGCTGCCCGATCGTACGTATCGGTTGCAGCCATGAGACTGTAATAAGCATCCATAGTAGTTTCCTCCTTATATTAATCTTCCATATCATCCACATCACCGTCATCGCAGTTTTCGAAGTAGAACCGACGGTAGCGGTCGATCTTTCCTTCATAGTACTTTACAGTGATGAAGGTTTTTTGATCCTGTCAATGTGAGCATAGTCAAGCTCATTCATGAAGTTGGCCGCTTCATTGACGATGGCCGTGCTGGCGCCCTCCCAGCTCACGTACTCTTGAATGGTTCCATAGGAATCAGGACTTGCAACTTCACCAATAGGCACCGTTGCATAATCATGATATTTTACAGTGTAAGAACACATCATAGTAGTTTCCTCCTTTTAGAAACTAATCCATGAAGGCTACTCTTCTTCTCCTTCTTATTCTTCAGCATTATAATATATAATCAGAATTCTAAGATATACGGCCAGTGACAATTCTGAAACCAGCAAAAATATTATCCACAGGAGGAAATAAATATGATTATCATCGGATTCCCGGCAGTCGGAAAGTCTCAATATCAGCACTATCAGAAAGTAACTGGAGACACCATCACAAGACCAATCGTGGTTGACTTCGAATCATCCAATTTTGAGAAAACTGATCCGAATTGGATCACTTCATACTGCAATGCAGCACTGGACCTCGAGAGCCAGGGATTTGTAGTATTCGTATCCAGTCACATTGACGTCAGAAGAAAACTCATTTATCTGAGACAGAATCTTCAGATGTTCGACGATCTTTTCATTATCTATCCGGCATTGAGTCCTGAGATGAAATCTCATTGGATTGATCGTACGTATAATCGTTATAAGTCGGTGAGTATTCTGAAAAATAGGAAAGCTTATGAACGAGTACGAGATCACTATGATGAAGACGTTGGATCTATCGAAGAAGAAGTTAAGCAAGGACTGTATCAGGGATATTATCGAATCGAAACTACTGACTGCTATAATATGAAGGACATCATTAACGGTTTTGAAAGAAAGGCTGTGTACTAAATGGAACATGGAATGATCATCTTCTATAGTTATGAGAAGCAAGAAGATCCAGAATGCTTCCGTAACTATCTTCCCGAGCTTCAAAAAGATGTAGACAAACGAATTTGTATGCTCCAGCACACGGAATGGCTTAACTCATATAAAGATGGAAAATATTATGCAATGGCGGCGACAGCTCTCAACCTGTGCAATCTCAAAGGAAAAATTGTATTGCTTCCTGCTATCCATGGATTGGTTGCTTCTATGAAAGAGGATAATGAGCTGCAAAATTGCTATCTGATTGCACAGCCGTCCGATCTTATTAGCATTGAGATGGTCACTCAATTCAAAGACTATGTGATTGACTTTGCATACTACGATATCTTCAAAAAACACGTAAACGATTTTATCAAAAAAGAAAGACCGCGAGATTACTGGAAATGGTTTAAATTTGATCGCGGCTTATATTAAAATACACATACTAACAAAAAAGAAAGACTAGATCCAGTGGTTCTAGACCTAGTCTTTCTTTCCTGGGTGTCGGGTTACCTATTCAGGATCCGGATAGGTTCCGACGTAGCACTACTATCGTAATTGATGGTAGCATCTGTCGAGTTCTCCGGTTCGAGAACAAGCATCTTCCCTGTGCACGCAGCATATGCCGCTGCAAATGCATCATTGAAAAATGTATGCATGAGTATCACCTCCTTTTCTTTATATGCCATTATAACATATAACTGAAACTAGAGGAGATACGAAAAGAAGACTAGATAAGGATTTTTCCTCGTCTAGTCTTCTTATTTATATCAACTCAGACACTTAGCTAAGTGACCCCTAGAAATTATCTATTAAAATGGAAGGACTGGTGATACCAATGCGAGCTATTGTTGCCGTCAGTAATAACTGGGGAATTGGCAAGAATAATAAGCTTCTTTTCCACATCAAGGATGACATGGCTAGATTCAAAGAGTTGACAATGGGACACGTTGTTGTAATGGGTCGAAAGACCTTTGAATCTTTCCCGTTCAAGAAGCCTCTTGCAAAACGAGTCAATATCATTTTGACTCACGATAAAAACTACCATGTGGATTCCAAAGATGCAATCATTGTGAATACCATGGAAGAATTAAAAGATCTCATTTCTATGTACCCTCCTGAGGAAGTATACCTGATTGGAGGAGATAGTTTATATAACGAACTCATTGACTATTGTAGCACAGCATATGTGACCTACATTGATAAAGAAGCCCCTGATGCAGATGCATTCTTCCCGAATCTGCATCAGAAAAAGAATTGGTGGATGATGATTGATACCTTCCCGAATTATCGTCATGATGAAAAGACTGGTCTCAATTATCGGTTTGCAACCTACATCAACGATAACGTGAAGCCCCTCGAACAGATCAAAGAGTAAAAAAGAAGCTACCTGCAAATCCAATTAAGAAATGCAGGTAGCTTCTTTTTATTATATATACCAATTACCTTTTGAATCTCTGATAAGTTTTCCGTAGATGTATACTGATCCAGTATCTGTTGCTCGTATAAGCCAACCATCATTCGGGCAGTCTCTTTGACAAGACGAACTATAAATACCGTGATTGGTTCCGCTTGTTCCGATACCAACGCCGCATATTACGTTAGTCCGTGAATTTTCAAATTCAAGTAAATTATCATGTAGCTCGTTTGTAGAAAATGTTGGTCGATATTGAGTTTTTTCATTATCATATAAACTATCAGTTATTCTAGATTCAAGTTGTGTATGCTTAAAATCTTCTGGATTTGATAATGGAAATCCATCGTTTAGAGCTAGGTCCTTTCCGCCTACTCTCAAGCTAATTTTTTTATCACCAGTTGCAATGCTCATGGAATAAACCTCCATAGCATGCACCATCCTAACATATAAGCAAAGCTTATATGTTAGTAATATTCGGCAACGAATATTATTCAACGTAGCTACGTTCTTTATTGAACGAAACTAACAATATTTTATCATCATAACTATCGCTACACGCCTAGCATTTGAATTCATTTTGTCTGAATTCTTGCTAGGCAAAAGAGCCGCAGTAACGAGCCCAAAACTACCTGATTTGAATAGTTTTGGGCTCGTTTTTGCTAACATATAATCTTTGATTATATGTTAGGATGATGAAGGTACTAAGCCCGAGGTATCAAAAAATGAGTAAATCGGTTATGCTTAGAACTTCAAATGAAGACATAAAATTGAATATTGATAATTATCCAAACGTATGTCCAAATGATTCTCTTACGGATCTACCAAAAGGATGGTGTTACACTTGGCTGCCTAAAGATAATGAGCTTAATAAGAATTTTGGCGTCGGAAATGGAGCGTGTTTTACTAACACCGACGGTACGGCTTTCCAGATTTTTATCGCCGACGATCGTAATAAAACATTAATAAGACGATGTGCGTCAACGATTACCGATCTAAGCACTGCAACTTGGACTTTACAGACTTGATATTCTTCTAGTATAACGGACTAGATTAATATACTTACTTTATTCGCTTATAATGGATTTTATCTAAACATTTTGTTATCAAAGCGTTTCTGTGTATAACCACGGATGTATTTCTTCGGAGTACATCCGTGGTATTTTAACGATAAAGCCTTAAATTATAATGATATATTATATATGTGAATAAATAGTAAGTATCATAAGTACTTATAATTAATTCGCTTCCAAAGAGAAGTGATTGAACTTCCGGGTTAAACCGACGTGTTCATGATAGGCGTGGTGCTGCCTTCATTAATAATGATGAAGGAAAAGAAAAGAGTATATCGCGGCTCATACCTCTCACAGTAGTGATGAGGTGAGGATGGAACACAAGTGTTATGCCTGGATCAGTTCAATCACTTCTCTTTGGAAGCAAAAAAGATAGTAACTCAAATGCAAATTGGTTACTATCTTTTTTTTATTTTTTATTCTGACTTCTTTTTCTTATAAGAAAACTTATACTGACGAACTCCAGACTCTTGCGTAAATGTGAGAGAAACTCCACTGCATTCAAATGAAGTACCATCAAATCCTTTCTGATGCTTCTGCAGAAGATTGGCACAGTTCATCATAGCACGAGTCGCCTCAGGACGGTCAGCACATTTCAGTTTTGTCCAATCACTGGTTTTGCCAGTGCTGTCTGTAATCATCATAAGAACGCCATATTTATTTGGGTCTTCCTTATGATCTGCTACGCTAATAGAAAATTTCTTCCAATTGCTCGGAAGATAAGGAGAAAGCTTCTTATAAATCTTATCCGCAAGTTTCGGATCATTACCAGATTTATTTGCAGCTTTCTCTTCTTTATGGTTATGGATTGCTGCTTTAATTCCATCAAATGCTTCCATTACCATATCGGCTGGAATCAGATTTTCTTTGTAAGCTTCCATAAAAGCTTCTTCCAGTTTACTACTCATTACGTTTCTCCTTTCTTTGAATAAAATCGTTAATTCATTGTGCTTTCCTAAGAAACCCCTCTGAAAACAAATAGCTAATCATACTAAAGACTTAGTATTATTATCATGAAAGGGGATAACCATAAATGATCGAACTCAATAAAGAAAAGATCTTAACCGGTACTCCTGTGAAGGCACTTCATGCAGAGTTTGAAATGCTGAAGCGGGACTATACCAAGTATAACGCGATCGAATATGAAAGCTTTTACAGCGAAATGACACTGACCGATCTTCTAGATGGGTCTGAGTATATCTTTACGGAGCCGATGCGCGGATGCTCTTTCTATAAAGACCTTATGGAAAGTTGCGTCATTCCCTACGAACGAATCAGTGAAGAGTATTACAAGGTGAAGAAGTATTTCGAAGCTCATAAGGATAAGATGAGCATGTCGATGATCACTGAGTACACTGATCTGATGAATACCATGGAAAGAAAGATGACATCTACTGAGAATACTCGTATGATGTATGAGACTTTCCATGATAATACTCACGCAAATGACACTTTCTACAATGTCGGCTTTAATCGTTATGACGGCGTCATTGAAGAAAGTTGTGAGAATCCCATCTTCTCTAAGAAGACAAAGGGTCTGCGTCTGATTGATGCAATTACACTCGGCGTCACAAATCCTGAGAAGAATGGTAGTTCTCTCTATCGCTATCTTACTGAGGAAGCAATTGTTGCTGAGCCGAAGACTCCGAAGCAGTATCAGCTGAATGCATACACTACGAACGTGGTTAAGCGCATGATGCGAGATTCCTATATTTCTGAGAAGGTCAATTCTCTCGGTAATATGAATCTCCGTACTCTTCTGAAGGGTCTTGCCAAGGAAGATCAGTCTGACTTCATTAGTTCAGCACTGATGGAATCCCACACTGTTGATGACCTGATGGTTTCCACAGGTGAGAATAGCGTAAATCAGATCTTTGATGATCTGGAAAATCGTAGCATCTACGACGAGAGTGAATCCGTTGAGAAGATGCATAACCTGATGTGCGAGAAGGCAATCGTTGCTATGAACGAAAGTTTCCTCGCGATGGATGCTATCTACGGTGTCACAGCTGAATCTACTTCCAACTGGGATCCGATTGTGGAGCAGCTCTGCATTGAGTCTTCTTCCATTAAAAAGATTCCCACTGATATCAATGAGCAGGTTGGTATGCTGAAGGATCTGTCTGAAAAGATTGATTCTGAGTATCAGGTTGCTTATGAATCATACTTCAAGTCTAATGGCGATGCCTCTCGTGTCGTTGCTCAGACAACTGGTGAACTTCCGATGTATCGTCCCACAAAGGCTTCTGAGATTAAGAAAGACGATCAGACTCTCGATTCCCAGGACGATGAAGATGGTACAGATGATGAAGATGAGGATACTCCTGATACTTCATCTTCTAATAAGTCTGATGATCAGCGAGCTGCTGATCGCGATGCTGCAAAGGCACGTCAAACTGCAAAGTATGCTAATATGGATATTTCCGACTTCAATTTTAACGAAGCGTCAGAGGATGAAGACGAAAAAGACAATAAGTCTGGCAATGCCACTTCTGACGCTAAGTCTTCTGATGAAGACGTTTCGGCAAAGCCTATTGAAGTTGAAAAGCCTCAAAAGCGTCCTTTCTTCCAGAGAATCCAAAATAAGGCTCTGGATGCAAATGCAAAATTCCATAAGCATCTTTCCAAGATCAAACGTACTAGCATTGATGCTAAGAATGCAGCAAAAGCTACTGGTAAAATTCCTAGTGGCATCAATGGAATGATTAAAAAGCAGATTGATAGCTGGGAAGAGATGGATGATGACCGGCGTAAGGAATACATCATTAAGCCCGGTAGTCGGAAGAAGGTATTCCGTGCACTGAAGATTGCTATCGAGCATGGTATTGCTTTTGCAATCAATCCTCTTCTCAATATCGTACTGATTATCGCTCATAAGCTTTCTCATGAGAAGGATATTCGTATCCGCAATGAGTTAGTCCGTGAGCTTCAGGCAGAAAAGACCGTCGTCAATGCAAAGATCGAAGATATGTCTGGCGATCCGAAGATGCGTAACGAAAAGTATCGTATGATGCGTATTAAGGATAAGCTGGATGCTGAGATCGTCCGCATTTCTGCAAATTCCAATTACGTCTAATACGATATAGGAGAAATAAGACCTTTATGATTTCACACGTGCTTGAGGCTACTCTCGTTTGCTTTATTCTTGATTGGGTCATTTACCATGCAATTCCCAATTGCTATCGTGCCATTTTAAAGAAGGCAAGCAAGAGTATTTAAGTATAAAATAAGGAGAAAGATTATGTTTTACTTTGCGAGACTTATGATCAAACCTAATATGGAATGGTACATTAAAGGAATGGCTTATTTCTGGTGGATTGCACTCATGCCTACAACTATCATATCCATTTTTGATAAATTTTTCTTAAAGGTATTATTTGATCATTCTGTCGCTCAAGTCAATGAAGCGATTCCAAAACTCGCAAATCATTGGAAGAATCCAATCTACTGGATCTGCACCTTAATTGCTGGTATGAGTAGATTGGTTTTTCTTCCGATAGATATTTTATTACGATTCATTGATGGAAAGGACATGTTCTGATATGACAAGAGATGAACTTTCTGGCGTAGCAATCATCTTTTTGGTTCTTGGCATCTGTATCATTGCTCTCTTTATCATTTTGCTTCCAGCATTTATGGATATATGTGGAGCATGTTATCTGTGTATCAAAGAGGCGATCTTTGAGCCAATCTTTGATTTAATCCACGAGTTTAATTGCTACTGCGTCGAAAAACATTTGAGACGAGTACGAAAGAAAGGAGGTAAACTCCGTTGATTGAGAAAATTCCTCGTCAAAGGTCTTTCTTTAACCAATACATGTTTGAAGCTCCCGGTGACGACGAGAAAACTACTGTGAGCGAAGAACAGCGTCCTAGGAGAATTGGCGGCCGCCCTACAACGAATCGTGGTAATACCGATTATGGTGCTGACGACGATACTCCGTCCGATACTCCTGCGGCACAAACTGCAAATGATACAACTGATGATGGAGATGGCCCCACTGACTACGGTGCTGAGGATAATACTCTGGATGACACCGATGATACTGGTGACGACCAGACTCCAGCAGCTGATGACAATAACGATTCTGGAGACGATGCATCTGATGACGATACTGCAACAGATTATGGAGCGGATGACGGCGATGATTCCAATGATGATACTGCTGACGATGGCGGGGCTTCTGATTCAGGCGACGAAGGCGACACTGGGGATGATTCTGATGGGCCTACGGATTATGGTTCCGATGGTGCTGATGACGATAATCCTGATGATGCTTCTTCCGATTCTGGGAATAAGTCTTCCTCCGGCTATAATGATAACGGCGACTCTAAAGGAGAGGCTCTTCGTAAGTATCATATGTATGGTCGCTTTACGCATCTTTACGAAGTAATTGAAAATATCAATGAAAAGCTTAGAGATATCGTGAAAGACGATCCTACACAGAATGCAGTCATCAAGAGAGTCACAGGTAATTTCAGTACGCTCCATGATAATCTTTATGATTTTATGATGGTGCGATTCCAAAAATCTTCCTATGTGGAATTACTGATCTACATGGAAAATGCACTTGCTATTGCAAAACTCAACCTTGAATTACTTAGGAACAACAGGATTGAGTTAAAACAGTATCCTAATGATTGGTGCTAAAATACTCCAATTTCGTAATGGATTTCTGTTACATTTGAGTAATTCTTAATAATTAAGAAAAGGAGCGAATTCGCAATGAATAATCATCTGAGTTTTCTGACCGAATCTTCGAAGAACTTCGTTGAGACTCCGACTATCGGTGGCTTCTCCGCTGGTTCCTCCAAGAATACTTTCGATGCCGTCTTCGAGCAGGCTTATCATAACCTGATGGAGAAGAACATCGACCCGATGCTCGACGTCAACACCATTATTCAGAATCAGCCCATCTATGAGTCCTACAAGGAGACCCTGCTGTCTCAGCTGAAGGATGACTGCGATGCTATGGCCGATCGTGCTGATGGTACCCGTTACGCCACTCTGTATGAGCAGACCGAGGCTCTGCTGGACAACTGCGTTGCAGATATGATCCAGGAGTCCACCCGCGTCGGCCAGCTGCTGCCCATCAAGACTGTGGACTTCCCTGTCCTGATCAAGCAGAACCTGGCTCTGGCTACTAAGGATATCATCCAGACTGAGGTCACCAAGAGCCCCGTCATCAAGAAGCATATCGAGCGCCGTTGGGTCGTCGATCCCAAGACCGGCAAGCGTTGGGAGTATCCCCAGTGCTTCTTCAAGGATGAGTTCATGGAGATCTATAATGCAGGTAAGGGCCTGCCCATCAAGGATACCGCTGTCGATATCAAGAATGGCGCATGCTTCAACTACAACATCCCTGCTAAGCTTACCGATTCTACTGATCCTACCCGTGAGCACATCACTTTCGATCTGAAAATCGTCTCTGCTAACGTCACATTCGACGACGGTGCTAAGGACGTTCCTCTGGAGATGCGAATCAACATGTCCGATGGCACCTGGCTGGGCGGCCAGATCAAGGACGCTGATGGTAACATCGTCGATGTTATCACTGGTACCGTCGACTTCCTGACCAATAATGTCTGCCTGTCTTCTGCTGCTGGTAAGGTCAACAGTGTCAAGTTCGGTGGCTATCTGAGCAATGAGGCCAACGAGCGTACTGTCACTTGGGATCGTACCCGTGAGGAGCACGAATGGAAGATCGAGGACGGCTTCCGTGTGGATGTTCCGTATTCTCTGGAGGAGCTGGAGGACACCAAGGCTCTGATGGATATGGATCTGTACAAGCTGACCTACAACGATCTGTCTGACATTCTGGTCCAGATGGAGGACTCCCAGATTCTGAAGTATCTGGATGAGCAGTACGACAAGTACAAGGGCGTTGAGCTTGATCCTCTGGGCTTCAATCCGTTCATTCGTGAGCAGGAGTTCGACTGCGATTCCAAGACCCAGACCGTCGCACTGCAGTCTGAGTACATCCAGAAGATGCTGAAGTTCTGGATTGATCGCTTTGTCATCGACATCTGCGATTCTGCAAAGATCGAGGATATGACCTTCGTCGTCTACGGTAACCCCCGCTACATCAGCCTGCTTGATCCTGAGGTCAACTGGGTTGTTAAGTCTGGCGATTCCGTTGGTGGCGTCAAGGCTAACTACAGCTACGGCATCATGAACGCTGCTGGCATGAAGATCCAGGTTGTCTCTACCTACAAGTACAGCAACCGCGATACTCGTAAGCTGCGCTTCATCCCCTATCCTCTGAACGATTCTCAGTTCACTTTCAAGCACTACAAGTACACCACTCACATTCTGACTGCTCAGAACAGTGGTTACCGTTCTTCTACTCTGCCTGGTGGTTCTATGACCTACCTGATGGGCACCACTCGTAACACGACCTGCACCATCCAGGGTATCCAGGGCAGCATGAGCTTCAAGAATACTCCGTTCATTCTGGACAAGTAATTCTTGATCAAAACTTCACTACGTTGTTTTTCATATGAAAACCTCCTAAGGGTGTAGTATAAAGAACCCGCTAGATTCACGATTATGTGGTCTAGCGGGTTCTTCTTTTATCCGTATATTCTTCTAGAATAATGATATATTATACTGGTGAAGAAAATAAAGGATCTAGAAAAATATTTCAATTTCTATGATCCGAACGGTAAAAGCATAGGAGGTAAATATTATGCTTACTCTCGTCAACAATTTCGCTGCCAATTCTGAAGTCGTCGTCCGTAATATCATGGGCCTGGTCGCACTGCTTGGTTCGATCGTCATGATCTTGATGCTCATCGCCGGAACCATCTCCATCATGAATTATGGATGGAGCAGCCAGGAGGCTTCGACTTGTGGCGCTATCGCATTGTGCGCAGGCATGATGGTATTCTTTGCCTGCTACTATGTGCAGCTTCACTGATTTCAAGGAGGACGTAAGATGGATGAAATCAGACAGATGTACATCGAAGCCTGTAAGGAGGTAGATGACATCAAGGCAAAGATTGAAGCAAGTGATGACGAAATTGAAATCGCTTGCCTCAAGCTTGAGCTCCACAGTGCTGAGTTCGGCAAAAGGATGATTGCAGAGTCTCTCGACCTTATGGAGACTCTGCTGTAAGAAAACACACACGTCGTTAAAAACAAAAGGAGAAAAATACCATGACTTACAATGAATTTCTGAATCTGAAAAAGATCACCACTGCAATCGTTATCGTTTGCGCAGCTATCACGATCAGCCCGTTCTCTAACTTCGTGATGTACGCAATGCGCGATGGCTTTGCTCTTGGTATTGAGCAGAGTCTGAACGACATTACGTTCTGGAGCACCATGCTCTACATCATCAACATCTTTGTGATGGTCGCTGACATTGCGGTCATCGCAAAGATTGGCTCCCTTGGTAATACCACCAAGGAGCAGTACAAGAAGTTCAGCGAGAATCTCTCTCGCTGAAAAAGAAAAAGCATCCAACCTAAAAAGTTGGCTCTGCTTTTTTCTTCTCATTGAGATGAAAACACCAAATTAATCACAAGAAGACGGAGGATCATAGAAAAATGAATAAGAATTATGGTGGATGGTTATTTATGTACACAATCGTTGCAATTGCTAGTATCGCAGCACTCGTTGTTATGATTAGCAGTTGCAACATTTTTAAACTCTGTAAATTTGGTTGGTACTGCATTCTTGCAGTATTGGCTCTTGCTATTTTTTGTATTTATTCAGCGATAAAATTGATCCATGAGGGCTCCTAAAAACAAATGACTAATGGTACTCGCGAATACTATTATTAGTCTAAAGAAAGGGTGATCTCTTAACTATGGCTGATCCTATTCTGAATATGAAGAGTGCTGTCTTTAAGAAGAAGATCGGTAACATCGTCTATGACCTGATGTTCAAGACGGTTACCGACGTTGTCTACACCATGGACGACGTGACACTTACTGACGAACTCAAGAACCTGAAGGCCGCGGTTGAATCCAAGGGTGATGGTAGTAAGCTGACAGAGCTCGAGAGCAAGTTCAACAACCTTGTTCACGACGCTCCTGAAGCCTACGATACACTGCTTGAAATCAGCCAGTATATCTCTACCCACCAGGATGAGTATAAGGCTCTGAAGGAAATTGCTGGTGGTAAGGTTGATAAGGTGGAAGGCAAGGGCCTGTCTGCTAACGACTTTACCGATGCATTCATGACGAAGCTGGATGATCTGTATAATAAGGCACAGCTTGACCTGAAGTTCAATGATGCTACTGCGAAGATTGATGCCGTCGACGATCGTGTCGATGATACCAATGCTCGCATCGACGCTCTTAAGTATTCCAAGGTCACTGTTGTCGACGACGATACCATCGAGCTCGAACTGCTGTAAACTATAAACGGATATCTTATCAATTTCGGTAAGATATCCGTTGTTTTACCCTAATGACAATACACTAATCGTAGCAATCCTATTATTAAAAGAAAGGAAAGTGATCACCATGAAGATCAATAACGATGCTTTACTTGACATCGAAAATGGTTTCTCTGGTCTGAAAGACAGTAGTAGCGATCTTCGCTCTGCTGGGAAGATTGGTGATGCTATTAAAAGTCTTCTCGGCGCAAATGTTACAGTGGAAGTGACTCATCCGAAAAAGATGAGTGACGCTTGTGACGTTATGAGCATCTATCCTGATCCGAAAACCGTTGACCTTCTCGTAGATGCAATCATCAAGCAGAAACCTGATGCTGAGATTGTAAGTATCTGGAAGAAGAGTGGCGCTTGGGTCATTGAAATTGACGATCGGATTCTCTCTGATAAATGCGGCCTTAGCGAGAAAGAGCTGACTGCTCTGATTCTCCACGAAGTAGGTCATGCTGTAGAAGATTCTGCTACTCCTATGCGGATGTGCAAAGTTCTGAAGATGCAGATGGCGACTGCGGATCGTGTGTCTAAGGCAGTTACTCAGAATTCTCTCTTTGCAAAAGCAATCAGTATTCCTATTCTGAATGCTGGTGCATTTAATCGTCATGAGGAAAGTCTGAAGCGTGAAATCCGTGCAGATAAGTACAGCATCGCCTGTGGTTATGGTACTTATCTGAATTCTGCTATTGATAAGATCATTGGCTTTGTCGGTTCTTCTGATATTACTCCTGATGAAGAGATGGCAACTCTGATGGGATTCTCAGTTGATACTGTCAATAACCTAATGAAGCGTCAGGATCATATCGTTCGGAAGAACTATATGACGATGATTGCTCATACTCCGAGTCGTATCACTCGAGAGGCTCTCGATGCTCTTACTCAGAGATTTATTGGAGAGTCATTCCTTCATAAGAATGCTCATGCTCAGAGTCAGAAGCATTACAACTATATCCACGATACTCTGGATCATATCGTGGAAGAGGCTTCCAACTATAATGAATTCACCATTCCCGGTAGAATTCATCGTATGAAAAAAATTGATCCAATGGAAATTGATTATATCGGTCTTGAGGTGAATAATATTAAGACGAATGATGATAAGATCATGGTCGTCTCATATATTTACTCAAAGCTCGATGTGATCGACTATTACATTGCTCTGATTGATAGCAAGAATCCGAATTATGTGATTCCTCACACCAGAGATACTCTCGTTAAGATGCGTGAGACTCTGGATAACTATCGTCTTGCAGCAATCAATAAGAAACTTCCTGAAGTGAAGTACGGCATTAACATTCAGTATCCTACCGGTTATGAAGGTTAATAATCACGACTACAAAAAAGAAAGGTTAGGAGTCATCGCCGATTTCTGACTGGCTCGTCCTAACCTTTGTTTAGTTATCCGTCAATAACGGTGACGGTAGCCGGATCCTCAGTAACGTCAACGGTCTTTCGGACGCTAATAGTATACTGAGAATCATTCTGAATCCATTCAATGGGAGAGGTTGAGTCTACCCAAATTCCAGGATTCAGAGCCTTATATGTGAGCGCTGTTAAAGGGTTGTAACTTATATGCATATAAGTATACCTCCTTTTCACATTACAGCCATCATCCTAATTGCGCTCACATATATAATATATAACTATAATCAGTATTGATTATAGATCAAATAGAAGAAGATAGTAATGGGTTTTTCATACTCATTACTATCTTCTATTTTACAGATTAGACGTATTGATAATCATTAGGAGGTGATTATCAATTGGCAAGTCGTATTAAACGAATCGGAAATAAATACTATGATACGGGCACAACCAATAAGAGTTTCCTTCAAGTTGCAAAAGATTTGAAGCAACTTGGAATCCACAATTACTATTTCATGCTGGAAATTGTGGACTATACTCTGGTTGGAGTCGATCCATACAATGAAAATCTGACTCGAGATCAAATCTCTCGAATCATGATGGAGTGTACTCGTAATCCATGGTATTATCTCCGAGAAGTCTGTCGTATTCCTGATCAAGGTGGTGTCGGTGTTCCGTTCAAAGCCAATCGTGGCAATATTGCACAGACGTGGTTAACTTTGCATGGTGTTGATTCCTGGTTATGTCTTCCTCGTCAGCAAGGCAAGACAATTTCTTTTCTCTGTCTTCTATCATGGGCATATTCTTTCGGTACCAATAACTCTACCTTTATTTTCGTTAATAAAGATAGTAGTAACGCAAAGGAAAACTTGCAACGTCTGAAAGATATCATTGATTGTCTTCCTGAGTATCTTCGTTTCGATCAGATTCTGGAAGAAGACGATCAGAGTGGTAAGGTGAAAATCACAAAAGCAACTCGCAATGCTACTTCTATGAAGCACCCTATCACAAAGAACAGAATCATCATCAAGCCAAAGGCAACATCTTACGAATCCGCACTGTCTCTGGCTCGTGGTCTTACTTCTCCTATTCTGCATTTCGACGAGCCTGAGTTTACTCCATATATCAAAACGATTATCGAGAACTCAGTGTCAACCTTTGAAACTGCATCTCGAAACGCTAAGAAAAACGGAGCGATCTATTGCCGGGCCTTCTCTTGTACTCCAGGTGACTTGGATACCTCCATGGGACAAGAAGCACAGGAGATTCTTTCTCATACAACGAAATGGACTGAGCATATGTATGATATGCGATATGATCCGACAAATGATGAGAATAATGAACTTCTCCAGTACGTAAAGAATAACGGTGGTAACGGAATCGTTTACGTAGAGTATTCCTACAAGCAGCTTGGTCTAACTGACGAGTGGCTTCGGAATATGTACAATAAGATTCAGAATCCTATCGTTGTCAAGCGTGAGATTCTTCTTCAGAGAATTCGTGGTAGTTCTGATTCTCCGTTCGATCAGGAAGATATCGAATATATCTCTTCTATGATTCAGCCTGTCATTGATGAGATGTATATCTTGGAGCATTTCCGTTTCGATATCTATAGAAAGCTTGAACGTCTCACACCATACCTTGTCAGCATCGACTGCTCTACTGGTACCAATGGAGACTCTAATGCCATCACTATCATCAACCCCTATACTGTGAGACCTGATGCAGAATTCAAATGTCCATATATCGGCGAGACGATGTTTGAAAAGCTCATCATGGAATTGGTTCAGCAGCATATTCCAAGAGCATGTATTATCATCGAGAGAAACTCCGTCGGTGATGGTATCATTGATCATTTGCTGAATTCTCCCATTCGATCCAATCTCTATTTTGATAAGAATAAGGATCTGGTCGAAGAAAATCTTGCAGATGAATCTAACGTGGTTAGCATGCTGAAGCGTCAGGGTGATCAAAAGAAGCATTACGGCGTCTATACGAATAATCAATCTCGTGAAGACATGTTTGCTATCCTTTTCCGCCGCATGGCAGAATTCAAAGATGACTTCGTTACAAAGAACATCACTGAAGATATTGCACATCTAGTTCAAACTAGATCAGGAAAGATCGAGGCTGGCCCTACCTTCCACGATGACTCTATAATGTCTTACCTCATCGGTATGTATGTGTGGTATCATGGAAATAATCTTACTGCTTTCGGAATCGTGAAAGGTGCCAAGGACATTGATAACCAAAATCAAGGTCTCAAGCGTTCTGTGGAAGATATTGAGAATTCTGGCATCCTTCCTGCTGAAACTATTCAGGCTATGAAGAAGCAGGAAAGAGTCCGTAAAGAGAATGATTATGCTGAGATTATGCGCCAAGCATTGATTAAATCTCAGAGAGAATCCCTTGAGCTTCATAGAAAGGGTCTCGTTGAAAATCCAACTCTTGATAAATCTCAAGATGAACAGCTTGAAGAAATTTATGACGATCGTAGCATCGACATGAGTTTCTTCGATGAGATGAATGGGATGGGAGTAGGCCAAGACCAACCTTCTTCTAATTCTCTTTCTTCTTTTGATTTCCTTAACGGATTCTAACGACTAATAAGACACCGACTACTCAATCAACAAGTAGTCGGTGTCTTAATTAAACTGAGCATGATATGATATTACACGAGTGAACAAGTCGAAGTGTCACCAAGGCGGAAAATCATGAAACAACAAATGCCGAAACCCTGAGAAAAGACCTTCTGGAATGAAATCACTGCGTCAACTGATACACTTAAGGAATATTCATATGGAGGAAAAATGGTGCAAACGAATGTAGCAGAAAAAAGGAATCCTTGATGATTTCGTTTTGGGGAGACGTTCACTGTTAAGCGATGTGTAATACAAGTCCACATATCCATGCTCAATTTACACAAGTGTTTTGCTATAGGTATTTTATTATATCATACGAAGCACAAGCTATTAACTATGGTAACTTACCAAAGAAAGGAAATCAGCAAATGTCTAAATCAGTAAAATCTACTATGGATGAAGCCCGTCAGTACATTGGCATGATGAATGATACCATCAAGACCTTTGATGAGACCATTCGTGACAGCATTAAGCAGTTTGGCTTTGGTGACCGTCTGCGTGATGTCCTTGGCAAAATGACTGCTGAGGATGTGAAGAATCTTTCCGCAGATGGCGTGGATAAGATCGTTGCGTTTACCAAGAGTAAGCACAGCGACATCGAAGCCTCTCGTGAGAACTCGGACGAGAAGACTAAGACTATGAATTTCACCGAGTACTGCATTTCCATTTTCACTTCTCTTCAGGATACCATTCAGAAGTACAATGACGCTGTGAAAGAGCGTGATGGCCTGATGGAAGAGATGAAGAGTATTGCAGAGAAGACTTATGACTCTGCAAACAGCGCAAAGCGTCGTAAGGATAGCATCGCAGAACTTCAGAAGAAGTGTGATGAGGAAACCGATCCGGTCGAGAAGGAGCGTGTTCAGAAGATTCTGAATACCCTCAAGAAGCGTGAGGATTTCTCTTTCCTGACCGATCGCATCTATAAGTTTGGCAACTCTGAGGTCAAGAACATTATCAATACTTACTTCGATGCAAAGCGTAGTTCTCTGATCAAGAAGAAGTTCGATGTTCGCTTCAAGCGTCTTGGCTATACTCAGCAGATTTACAAGATGTTTGTGAATCTGGAGGAGATGTTCCTCCCCGAAGAGTATTATCCTCTGAACGGAATTTTCTTCTTCCTGGTCGAGCGTTTCATCTCTTATGCAGATACTACCCGTAAGGAAGATAATCTGTTCTGCCAGGCAATTCTTGTCCAGATTCACAATCTGGTTTATCATCGTTTCTCTACTCCTGAGGAAGAAGCTGAATTCATCGAATTCATCAAGAAGACCGATGATAACTTCATGCCCTTCATTGATATCATGAAGGAAAAGAATGTTGCATCTCCTCTCCATCCTGCACGTGTTGCTCAGCGTCAGGAGACTGAAGCACAGTTCCGTCAGGCTCTGTGTGATTCCATCGTTGCTCATGGTGGTCATCTGACTGATGACGTCGTGAAGATGGAGCTTCCTGATCTGAAGAAGCATCTGGATCAGGTAATTGCTGACCAGAAGAAGGCCGATGAAGATGCTCTGAATGATCTCATTGACGATGTCAAGAGCGAGGTTACTACAGGCGAGCCTCTGATTGACTCCATTGAGGAGATTGATCTCGGCGATAATACTCATAATGAGGAGGAAGTTCAGCCGGCCGAAGAATCCGCTCCTGTGGAGACAACTTCCGAGGATATTCCTGAGCCCGTCGATATTGATGACGTTACTGCTGATGCAGAGGACGTCGTTGAGGAGACTCCTGTTGAAAAGGTCGACGAAGAGGAAACTTCTACCGATGGTGATGATGCTCCCATGATCGTTACAGTTCGTGATCCGTCTGTCAACCCCAATCGAGATCTGACTGGTGTCCGCGTCTATGCAGACAGCTACGGTGATCTTTACATCCCCAATACTCACGGTGAGTATTCTTTCTATGATTCACGCGACGGTCATCTCGTCGAAGATAACGTCGGCGTTGTGACTGTTCTCCAGCTTGCATCTTCTGGCTCTGCTACAAAGAAGCAGTTTAAGACTGGCTATATCGTTGCAGCAACCAATGAACTGAAGTGCTGGGAACTGGAAGATTTCGTCAAGACTGACGAAGACTAATCCCAGTACAAATATGACCTAAAAACAAAGGACTAATAGAAGACTAGATATTTTCCATGTCTTCTATTAGTCCTATTTTGCCGAAAGGAGAGAAACTTACCAATGGGTGTATTCCGTAGTGATGGAACCAATATTTATTTGGATGCTCCTTACTGCGAATTTTATATTCCGATGTATTTTTTTGATGCGTCGAAAGTAAATAGTTTCGCAGAAGATAATAACGAAACAATCAAGACTCTCGGCATTTTTAATGTCGGCGTATTTGATGGTAATGGTAAGATGACTGCCATGCGAACCATGAATCTTCCTACCATGATCACCATCAATGTATACGATTCCGAAACACGTGATGTAACTTTATCAGATGGAAAGACTCAACCTTGTAAGGTTATCAAATACCTAAAGGGTGCAAAAGTCATGTCTTCTGCTATCTTCCAAGAAGAAGAATATGCGAAGGCTTATCTGAAATATATCACTGGTGGTAATCTTCCGTCCGTCATACCATATTCTCAGCTTCTTCTGATGTGGCGAAAGAATATGGCGTTAAATGGAGTTTACTTCGGTGTCCCTTCCTGTTATCTGGAACTGGTTCTCGCAACAATGAACCGTAATCCGAATGACCTTAGTCAGAAATTCTCTATGGTTGCTGATACTGCGGGTGATTATGATTATGCGACAGCTTCAATTCGTCAGATTTGCCAGTATAACTCCACGTTTACCGCACTGACATATGAGGATATGGATAGCATGATCACAGCATCCCTGAATCGTTCTAGAAATCATACACAGGAGACTATCTCGCCGGTGGAACAGATTATTAAGTTTTGAAGCTTACAGCTTTGCTACGAAAAGCATAGGCAATCCCTTGCTTTCCGTTACATTTATCTAATCTGAATGATTAAATATTCAAGAAAAGGAGTTGAGCGATATGCCCCAAGCCACGCAAATCGTGCCTAAGTATCTGCACTCTCATGTAGAAACTTATATCAATGATTATACGCAGTTTGAAGACGCCGCTAGTACAGCCGTAGATAACAACTACAAGTTCATCTGCGTGTTCCGTTCTGGTATGGGCCCCGACAATGTACTTCTCGTGAAGGATAACCTTAAGGACTTCCTTGCTACTTATGGTAATTCCAATTACGCAAAGTATGGTCAGCCTCTGATGATGCCTCTCGCTATGCTTTCATCTGGCTCCGCAACTGTTTACAGTATGCGTGTTATGCCCGATGATGCAATGAATGCTAACAGCATTCTGGTGATGCAGTATCGTTTTGACGAGGGTGAGAAGAAGATGCAGATCCGCTATTCTTCTCAGTATCTCGATAAGACTGGCCTTGGCGAGGTTGCTTCTGGCTCAGCAGCTGTCAATTCTTCTACAAAGTCTTTCATTGAGTACCTCAACAAGACTGCCTCTACCCTGGTGAAGGATTCTGTGCAGGACGAGAAGACTGGTCTCAATTGGAAGCAGGTCCCGATCGCAACCTTCTGCATGTCCGGTCGTGGTGTCTATGGTAACAACTACCGTTGGCGCATCACCCGTAACCTGCAGTACGAGAAGGACTACGGCATCATGATGTACACCTTCGAGACCATCAACACTGCAGATTCCTTCAATGTTGATGCTACCTACGTTGGTGGTCTGGTGTCCTCTACTCAGTACAAGAGCCTGACTCTGATCAACGATATCCTCGATGATCAGGAGAAGGGTGCTGTTATGATGAACATCCATGTCTTCGATGAGAACGTCGAGGCCGTCTTTGACGAGTACAAGAAGTTCCTGGAAGGCGTGGGTAGTGTCTGCCCGATTGATTCCGCAGATGAGTTCGATATCTTCACTGGCCATCAGGTTGGTGAGACCGGCTCTATGGGTAAGATCGACAGCATCGAGATCATCTCTGAGGCTGAGGGTACTGAGGACATCAATGTCGACCGTCTGCAGGGTGTTGCCCTGATGGGTGGCGACGATGGTGCTTTCGCTGGTGATGAGGATACGGTTGCTAAGGCAACTACTAAGTGCTACGTGAATGCATTCTCTGGTGTTTACGACAATACGATTCTGTCTGATCGTCGTACTCCCTGTGATGCTATTCTCGACGCTGACTATCCCTTCGAGGCTAAGGAAATCCTGGCTGAAATGGTCAATACTCGTGAGAGCTGCCTTGCTTACATCGACGCTGGCACTGAGACTACCAAGTCTAAGATGCTGGCGATTCAGACAGCAGGTTCCGAAAAGGATAAGGAGACGAAGCTCGTCCCGGGCGAGATCATCAATCAGTACGCAGTGTTCAACACTCGTAACCTGGTTAAGGAGTTCCAGCACTATACCACGAAGGATCCTGGCACCAATAAGAAGTGCGAGGTCACTGTGACCTACTTCTATGCACAGAGCCTGGCAAAGCACTATAAGAACTACGGTTCTTGGGTGCCGTTTGTCAAGTCTCGTTGCCAGCTGTCTGGCCATATCAAGAATTCTCTGGAGCCCGCTGTGGATGATCTGTCCTACGAGTTCAAGGAGATTCTGTACAATAACCGTTTCAATTACTTCGAGACCATCGACGAGAATACTTATCAGCGTGCAGCTCAGAATACTGCACAGCCTGAGAATTCCGATCTGATGGAAGAGAATAACATGAACACGCTGTTTGCTCTGAAGAAGCAGCTTGAGCGTGACTGCTGGAATTCTCTGTACGACTTCACTTCTTCTGAGGATCGTGCTCGCTTCTCTGAGTCTGAAAATGCTAAGTTCGCAAGCTGGATTGGTTCTCGTCTGGACACTCTGAGCATCATCTTTGATGCTAACGAGTGGGAGGCTGAGCGTTCCATCGTCCATTGCTACGTTTCTGTGCAGTTCCGTAACCTGATGAAGCGCGTGATCATCGAGATTGATGTGAATAAGCGTAACTTCACTGCATAATAAAACTAAGAAAGGAGCGTGAAGTAGTATGGCTAATGCTACGACTTTCCAGACTAACATTCATAACCATAACATGGAAAACATCACCGACTATGCTCTGTTTCTTGGTGGTCTGAATGTTACTCGTGATTCCCTGCTTCAGTATGACCCCCTGAAGACAGGTTTTGGTCGAATCTTCATGATTCGTACCCCGATCTTTGTCAACAACAAGATCCCCGATAAGATGCGTAAGTTCAAGCACGTGCTTGAGTACGCAAACACTGCCATTACTGGTATGGACAACATCGACGTCCAGACCAATGAGATGGCTGGCGGCTACTCCGGTAAGAAGGTTGAGATCCCCTCGATCGCATCCGATACCGCAGCCGACCTGACCATCAAGGTCTATGAATTCTCAGGCTCTCTGATGCGTGAGGTTATTCAGTACTGGGTCAATGGTGTTTCCGATCTTCAGTCCGGTCTGTCTCACTACTACTGTGATGACACCCCGAACGATGTGAACTACAACCTGCCTGTTTGCCAGGCTAACCAGACTGCCGAGTTCATCTACGTTGCAACCGACCAGACTGGTAAGAAGGTTGAGTATGCTGCTCTGTTTGCTAACTGCTTCCCGAAGAACATCCAGTTCGAGCAGTTCAATTATCAGTCTGGCGAGCATAACCTGGTTGAGATGGACGTCCAGTTCACCGCAACTCGTTATATGAGCCCGCAGATCAATGAGAAGGCAAAGCAGCTGCTGATCAAGCACAATGCCCTGATGAACTCTCTGAACTTCAACAGCGGCTTTACCGATGATCAGCTGTATCCCGCTGGTGATAATGGTACTTACTACGACCTGAACACCGGCAAGCTGGTGAAGAAGTCTTCTCGCCAGAAGGGTACCTTCATTGTGACCTAATAGTTACCATTAGGCTTGGACATAAATCTCATGGTGACTATTCGATAGTCATCTACGATTTTCTCCTTTTATAATATATAAAACCTAGCAGGTATAAGATTGAAATATATCTTATACCTGCTAGGTTCTTTTTACTGGTTATTCTCGTCTCCGGTATCCATATCGCCAACATCCTGATTCTCAGGATTCAGAGGATCTTTCATACCTTCGATATTAGATTTCTGGAAAATCTCTTCGATATGATCGAAGTTAAGCATTGCCAAACGATCTTTTGCAAGGTTCTTCTTGAAGACAGACACCTGTGCCGCCTTCTTAGGATCATCTGCAAAGTCTTGACCATAATAAAGACCAGTCAAAAACTCAACCAGAGTATTATGGTTATTTAGAAGATCATTGGTAATATTACTATTTGCAGACTTCGGCTGTACGAAATTAAACTGGAGGGAATCAATGACTGGCTCCGGAATATTCGTAGCATACTTACAAATCTGCCGATACAGCTGAGTGATCTGCTCATTATAATCAAGCTGGAACGAAATGACACGACCCTGGAAACGGTTATTTGCAAGCTCCAAAGTCTTAGCAAAATCAGCTTCATTATAGTAGTTGAGCAGAACGTCAGGAACACCAGTGCCAGAGATGTATGCTTTCTTCAGCATATCCATCAGATCGCCATTGATCTGGACATCTTGACCAGAAAGAATCTCTGTTTCGATGCCACGCTCATTACCCTTACCAGTAGGCACGTACATCTCGTTACCCTGACCAATCTTATTGATCAGAGTAGTATACGAGAACATATCTGCCATGGTAATCTTACGTTCCTGCTTCTTACGAGCAATCTCTTGAATCTTATTTGCCACATTCTTATCAATGCCAGATTGACGAATGTAGTTCACCTTCGTATCATTACTATTCGTAACGATAGAAAGAATCTTAAAGAGCAAGAGCATCAGATACAGCTTTGCATAGAAAAGGGAATCCTCAATGATTGAGACGCCATTGCCATGCTCATCTGTATTGATCTTAAACGGAACGATGTATTCCTTCGGGATAAACTGGAAACGAAGCCGCTTATTATTCAGCTTGTAGTAATTCAGCGCTTCTACAATGAGCTTCTTAAACTTCATATTGCTGTTGAGGAATTTCTTGTCGAACGACTTGACAATAGCTCCAGCAATGATATCAATGATATTACGCTCGCCATGATTCATATCATACTTGTCGTAATACATCGTAGAAGTCAGAATACCTGCAAGAGGAGTAATATCATCTTCTTGCACATAGTAGTAGCCAATGATTTCGTCAGAGATCTTGATAGGAAGAAGATTCAACGGAGAAATCAAACGGACATAGCAATCCTGAATATTATTGAATTTCTCGCCAACCTTCTTATTAGCCTGCCGATTCAGCGCTCCATTGGTTTCATAACCATGAACGCCAGAATCAATATTCTTCATGACCGAGGCAAATGTGAAAGCAGGAGACTTCTTATCTTCAGTGATAGTCTTTTCAACGAACTCCTGATAGTATTGACGATAGGTGTCAACACCTTCCTCAAGTACACAGAGAGGAATAGACTCGTTGCAAATGGTGATATTCTCCATATAGGATTTCAGCTCAGCAGACATCTGCTTCTGGGCATCACCCTTGGACATATCACTTCGACGAAGAAGATCTTCAAAGTCAGGACAGCTCTGTGCAGACTCCATGACGGACTTATAAAGATCAGTCTTATCGAACTTCTTATCTTTCGTCCCTTCCATGTAGCACTCATACAGAGTATGACCTGCTGCTTCGTTGTATGCGTTATACTTTCCTTTGCTCTTTTCTTTAGAAAAGTCTTCAAAGATTTTAGAGTAAGGAACAGCATACACATAATATTCGCCATACTCCAGAGAACGAGGAATAATAAATTCCTTAATCTTCTTTTGAAGGCCAAATTTCTTTTCCACAGATTCAATGATAGGGATATAATCCTCACCATCTGTGGACATGGAATCATTCTCAACGGAAAGAGTACGAGACATGGTGCCATCGACAATATCAGCCGAGATGATGGCATCTCGAGTAACTGTAATAGCTTGCTTCAGTTCAACCAACTGAGAAGCAACTTCGTGAAGGTCAGCTTGCTTAATCAAACGATTCTTATACTGCTCGTTGAATAAAGCTTGAATCTGACCTTCATCTGTACCAAAGATATCCTCCAGATCCTTTGATGCACCAGCGAGCTTTTTATTATTATCAGAAATCAATCTTGTGATAAAATTAACGCTGTCGCCATCTGTACTGGAACGGATATCATGGATTTCGGATTTAACAAGTGAATTGAAGTCTGTGATCAGAGAATCAATCTTCGTGTCCTTCTGAGTACCATATGTCATCGAACTAAGATTATCCATCAGAGCATTCAAGTTTGCACTGATGTTTCGATTCGTCCGGTTAATTCGACCCGCCTGCTGTTTGGTAAGCTGCGGCGCAGAAGATCCAGAAGCTTCGTGGATATGATCGGCCATAGGACTTACTACACTCCTCTCAAATCTATTTTTTGATATGAAAACGTAATGCATCATATGTATTGTCTTAAGCTTACCTTAGTGTTTTCAGCATCATTTCCTGTGGAGTATAACAGTTAATCATTTAAAATAATTATATATTATAATAGTGAATATGAAGTAAGCAATCGGTTTACTTATATTCATTTTGGCCTAGTGTATACTAGGAGAAGGAAAACAGAATGGGATATGAAATCAGCAAGAGCGCCTTGCGCCGCACCGAACAGTACAATCCATTTCACATCATCAAAGCAACGGTAGTCAATGGGTCTGTTAAATATTACGAAGGGTATTCTGAGATATACGATCGGTTGCTCTACGCTAATACGGCTGATCAGCAATGCTCTTCCCTCCTGAATGGTGACATCATCGTAAAGAGCCCGATCTACAAGACAGTCAAACCCAATAAGAACGTTGTGCTCACACAGTTCGTTCGCGGCCTCAATCTGGAAACTATCTTCACCCCCGACGTCATCAACGATCTCATGCACTATACCGGGTTCTCTCCGGAATCGTTCGATGATTTCATGTCTGTGCTTTCCACCGGAAAGAACTACTTGAGGATTTCGAGCGCGGATCTGTTCGCTACGTCCACCAATGGCGACCAACTCATCGGCATCCAGTATGCTAATGAGTACAAGGCTGTCCAGGATGTCTATGGCGATCACACCGAATACATGAAAATTCACCATTTCATGAGCGAGGACGGCATTTGCTATTTCCTCCTCATGAATATAGACAACATCTACGTACCATTCTTGGTTCGTGACTTCGATCCTATGAAATAATCCATGGGATCAAGGGACCTAGCAACCAGCTAGGTATCCCTTCTTTTTTGTAAAATAAGAACCAAGGTTCACTCTAGTACGAGAAACCTTGGTTCTTATTTTTTAGTTTCAGCTATCTTTTCTAACCATCGGGATATAGAAGTTGAACGATTGAACTGAAAAAATACCACAATCGAATCTGAATACGATTAGGTATAAGTCTTTAGAGTATTGTCTTGCGCTATACTCTATGATATCAGCTGTCTTTTCTGTAATGAGTGGGAAAGATTCCTTCGTAAGAATAATCGAAGGACCACCTTCCACTCCTTCTGGAACGAAATCAAAATAATCGTTATTCACGAAAATCTTATTGATCGTCGATTCGTCCAAAACGAAATCATACCAGCTATCACAGCCAGCACTCAAATCCTGATAATACTTGAGTCTTGCTAAGACTTTTCCTTTTTCAGAATTCAAGATAACTGGAACTGCTTTTGTCTTATACTCGTAAAAATCGAATCCATCAGTCATCGCTTCCTTGTCAGAAGGATAAAGCATCATCTTAAATTCACGAGCATTTGGAATATGAATGATTCCATCAATCTCAGGAAGTAATGAGAAAATAGACTCCGTCATCTCCTGCTGTAATTTGATGTGATACGGATAGTCTACATCCAGACTAATGACATCACCAGTCTTTAAGATATAGATATCGTTCATGACACGAATCAATTTAGACAGCATCTTGGCAATTGGAGAACGAATCTCTTCTTCTGGAATATGAACGGTAATCTTACCGGTGAATTCATATCTGAGTTGCTCTCGCAATTCTTCTTCTGACACTCCGAGAGCACTCATAATTTCTTCCATCAAAGGAGTTGCTTTCTTTTTCCTAAGATCTTTCTTAAGCATCTCAGTCAGCTCATCCTGTGGGACAGAGACAAGATCTGAAATGATTTGGATATAGTTCTTCTGTGTATCTACCATTAGTCTCCAAGCTCCTCTTTCATACGCTGGAATACTTCATCGACAGAAGGCATATTAAGCCATTTGCTACCAAAGCTATGGTAGTTCCCTGTCTGGAAGTTATCAATGAACTCCTTGCTTCCGTCTTTCTCTCCTTCTTCAACGAATTTTTTCCAAGTAATACCATTCAGAGGAATTTCTCCGCCATAAATATCATACTGATCAAGGTCAAGCTGCATTTTGAAAATCAACGTAGACGGGTCGATATTCATGGCACGAATGCTAGAAGGATAGAATGCAGACATATCGAAGTCAACTGCATTGAGGAAGATATTATTGGAAGGCTGGCCGTAAATGTCAATACCGACTTTATCATTATACGTCGGATCGGCTACGAGCGCACCTTCGAAGCTCTCATCTTCGTCAATCAAGTTTCCTTCATCATCATACTTAGGTGCAGCCTTTGTATCAAAGAGGACATTGATGTTATTTCCAGGAACCAGTCCTCTACTTAAGAAGTTCACGTATTGCACGTTACGAAGAACGACGGTTTGCTTAAAGACCTTTGCATACGGAGTAGCATTCTTATACGAAGAGACATATAAGGTATCCATATCACAAGTACGGCGTTCAATACCATACTGAAGCAAAACGTCCTTGATGTTGTATGTCACAAACATCTCGAAGTTCTCATATGGAAGAGTCTTAATATTACCTTCGTCAGAATAATCGAGCTTCGTATCCTTCAACTCTTTCTGTGCAATGAAATTCAGCTTATAGGAACGAAGTTCGGATGCACCTTTACGGTTTGCTGCATACAGTTCCATTTGGTCGATGAAATTCGTATAAGAACTAAGAATCATCGTATCATTCTTATTCTTAATTTCGAAGTTTCGATCGTCCTTCTTAAAGTAGCAAACCTTAGCAGGAAAATCCGGATGGCACATTACTTCTTTCGGGTCAAGTCCCAATCGAGTCAATCGTTCAATTAAGTACGGCATATCGAAGGAGATATTCCACACAGCAATGAAGTCAAGCTTCAATTGGTTGATAAGCTGGAATAAATGGACAAGCATCTTCTTCTCATCGGTATAGAAGAATTGCTTATACTTCAAGTCAGCACCGTAGAAGTCGTCATAGGTTTCATGGAGCTTCTGATTAAATTCAGAAGTATGAGTAATCATATACTTCTGCTGAGCATGCATATTAGCATACATCTCTTTACGATGAGGATCGCTTCCTTCATACTGTCTACCGACATAAAGGAAAGTGTATACGATACCATCCCATCCGTCAATCAGAGTAACTGCATTAACAGGACAGTCTTGTGCAGAAGGCATTCCCGGAGTTTCGATACCATCAACCTCAATATCGAGGAATCCCTTATGCAGTTTTTTAACCCTATCATTATCAAATTTATTAAGCCATTTTGCTCGATAAATAGGGATAGGGTCATAATCAGAGCCGAACGTGTATGGATAAGCATAAATTTTTTTATTCTCTCCATAACGACCGGCTCTCATATTCTCCTTGTAAATCTGAAGCCACTGGCCACCAGCTTCACAAGCAATCTCCTTCGTCACATCTCGATACGGAACAAATTTCTCTACGAGATGATCCATCGGAGCGTAATTCTTACAATAGTCATGATCCCGATACTCTTCCTTCTCAAAATAGATAGGAATGACCGGGTTTTTATTTATCATCAAATGCTTCTCACCAGTATCCATATCTCTCCAGATAATGTAGAGATAGTCATCTGGCTGGTTATTTGCTTTACTAGGTTTCACATATTGAATGTCAATCAACATGGAAGAATCTTTTTTGGGTTTCACTGTATCTACCATATTAGTTTCATTCCTTTCGGTCTTTCGTTTAGTCAACTGTCACAAGGCCAATGAAAAAGGATAGGAAAAACAGATGCATAAGTTTTCTAGGCTTTCCATTAATTACCAACGAAAGGTGGTCTTTATATGAAGTATAATTACGACGATCTACCTAAGAGCGAAATCGAAGTAAACTCGAAGCGTAAAGTAAAAACGAATCGAGTACAAAGCCTTCTTGACGCTACCGCAGATCTTGACGATTATGGGACAGATGATTGCGTTCTGGCTTCTGATCTCTTAGCGAAAGCTGAGAAAAAGAAGGTGGAACGCAATCAATCTGCTATTAAGCAGGAAGATGATGACTTCCAGTATTATCTGAATGGAATGAATTCCATGCAGGACGAAGCTGTCGACTTTAGCTTCGGCGTTAAATCTGCAAAGAAGAAAAAGAAGAAGAAAAATAAGCGCTTCAACGATCTTTTTGATTATGATGAAGATGATGAAGGCGATGGCGACAAAAAGAAGAAAAAGAAAGATGGCCAGCCTATCAATCATAAGAAGGAGTTTGAACCTGAGCTTGCCTTGCTTAGGGACATGCAACTTCAGCAAGCTAAGTTCGTTGATTCTCTCCAAAAGAAGTATGACCAGCTGGAAAGCTCTAAGAGTAGTGCCCGTGGTATTGGGAAATTCACGACCGATCTTATCAATAGTATCAGTACTGCACGTGGTACGAGCCTTCAGATTGTGGATAAGATTATTTCCACAAAGCGTTCTATTGCAGATATGAACTTCAAAGAGCGCAAAGAATTTGGCTCCAATAATACCTCTGAGCAGGCCAATATGGTGAACTACGCTTCTACCTATCTGAAGACTATGATGGAAATGGGTCGTAATAATATTGCGCCTACCGATTCTTCTTCCACACAGGACTATTCTGATGTAAGCAACGATGACGATCTGTTTGATGGTATTGAAGATTCTCTCGGCGAAGAATCTCGTGATGAAGAAACGCTGAAGTATCTTGAATATGAAAATCGTGGTGTAAAGATCAATGTCGTTTGGCACGATGATCTTTCTGAAGACGATCCGGATAAGTATGAATTCCAAGCCGTTGATAAAGATGGTGTCGTGATTGATGATTATCCGCTTCCTGAACACACTAGAATGAATATCAACCGCTCTACATCTACTGCTACAGACCTGTATGGTAACAAGTACCGCCTGATAGTCGTCTAAAAACATATAGCTAATACCTGATCTGTCCTTTATTATAACGATATTGGGTAATAATCTTAAAGAAAGGGTGATAAATCTATATGCCGAAGATTGTAAAATCGGGCGTCGTATATGCTGGTGGTTCCACACTGCCGGCATCAAATGTCTCAGTTGCCACATCCGGCACCCGCATTACGTCTACCACAGTTCAGACAGCATTGAAGGAGCTCACAACTACTGCAAACGGCTCTCTGACTCTGGCCAATACAAGTTCGGGTAGTATCACGTATGCAAATAGTCATGAGATGGTTGTACTGTCTCTGGTCAATGTTAAACTTAAGGCAGCATTGGCAGCAGGTGCATCCGTCTCAATTTCTACGCTTGGTACTACCATTCGTCCGAAGATTGAGACCTCCACTGTTGTGTTTACAACAGGTATGTGCGGTATGTACGTCGAAGAGACTGATTCCAGCGCAACAATCGTTCCTAGTAAGGGCGTTATCAACCTGAAACTCTCTTGTACAGCTGCCGGTGCACTGACCCTTACGAACATCTCTACCTACGCTGTAGCTACAGATGCTCTCATTAATGGTCAGCTGGTATTTGTCAAGGTATAATGAGAAGAAAGGAGGATAACAGAAATGATTAAAATTAATGACGAGATCATTGCAACCGCTGAACAAAATATCGTTATTACTCAAGCAAATTACGACAAGCTGACAACTGCTGAGAAGAATAATCCTCTGAAGACATACTTCATCTCGGATAGCTCAATCGCAGCTCAGAATCTTGTCAGTGACGCACCTGCTGCTCAGCCTATGAGTCTCGATGATGATGCTGTTGCCAGTGTCGATGACAGCGACGGTACTGCTACGAATGGTTCTGGTACCGAATTTGTCGTTGCTGACAAGGATGGCAATGTTACCGGTCCGATGGAAGACCAGGCAGTTGGTTCCACCGATTTTGTGGATACTGATCTGATTGGTCTGAATATTGCGGATGCCATTGGCAACGCATCTCTGCTGGATTCTTATGGCGGCGATGGTACTATCATTGGTGCAATTGCTGATCTGTATAAGAGGCTTGGCGTTGAACCTAACACGTCTGTTGCGGATGCATATGACGCTCCGCTTACCTACAGCGACTATCTTGGCCTGATCGGTGATCGAACGGTTCTCGATCAGTACAACATGCCTAATGTCACTGCTGCTCTGATGGATCTGTTTGATCGCATCGCCGATGCAGAGAATAAGGCTGAGATTGCTCGAGTCAATGCTGAGGATGCTATGAAGGCACAGGCTGAGGCAGAAGCTGCTAAGGCTGCCGCTGAGAAGGCTCAGAAGGAAGCTGAAGATTCTAAGGCTGAGACCGAAAAGGATCTGGCTAATGCAACTAACCGTGCTGATAATGCAGAAGCTTCCGCATCTGACGCATGGAAGCAGCTCCATGATACCACAGAGGAGCTCAATGCTGAGAAGGCAAAGAACGACCGTCTCCAGTCTGAACTCGATGCTGCTAAGAAGTCTGAGGAGACTAAGACTGAAACACCTGAGCCGGATAAGTCTACTGAGACGGAAGGCTCTGGTGAGACAACCGGTACGGAAACGACCGAACCTGGTGAGTCTACTGACACAACCGGATCTGGTGAAACTACCGATACCGATAATGGTACAGTGACTCCTCCTGAATCTACGGATGAAACCAATCCTGGTTCCTCCGAAGATAAGTCTACTTCAGAAGGCGAAACCACCGATACTGTGACTGGTGAAACCGATGCATCCACTGACACAACCGAGAAGGGTGAGTCCACTGAGGCATCTGGCACCGATCAGTCTTCTGAAGCCGCAGGATCAACTGAGGAGACTGAGACTGAGAATAAGCCCGATGAAACCGTCGAGACTCCTTCCACTGACTCAACTGAAGAGGGTAGTGTAAAGGAAGAGACTCCTTCAGAGACTACGACTCCTCCCACTGAGGATTCAGCGTCTACATCAACTGATGAGGAAAAGTGATCTTTATCCTCTAGCATAAAAAATCCCTATGGATACTTATACTGGTATTCCATAGGGATTTTTCTTGTCTAATAAAGCATAATCCAGACTACTGTAATCTAAGACGTTACAGCAGTCTGGATCATATGATTTTGCCCGCGCGTGTTCGACCGACCAAAATTTGAAAGGAAGAAGGAAAACATTTCTACCTAATTGTTTTTGATTATATATTATAATTATAGTGAGTAGATGAAAAGAAGCTCATGAATATAAAAACTTGGAGGAATTATTATGGTGACGACTTTATGGAAACGAATGAAGCAATGTGTGACAAGACTGCGTGTGCGCTATTCCAAGCACGATGATGGCTTATATCTCTTCTTTAGAAAAGATGAGAAGAGCCCTCACGAAACGAATACCGTGTATATCACTTCCTGTATCAATCAGGTAATCACTTCGAAGGTGCGTCGTGGAAATAGATACGTAGATCAGGATACCATCTGGACTACGGATGGTAAGACAAGCGTCATTTCTTTTCCGAAAGGTGAAGATACTGTGCTCTATATTCCAAAAGCAAACCGGGTTACAAAGATTACTGTAGCCAACACAAGCATCACGAATCCTTTGTCGGATTTTGGCATGATGACTTCCTTGGAATACTTGGATGTTAATTGCACTGATGTTTACGGGAAATTCTCTGATCTTTACAAGTGCATCTTCTTACGATTCCTCAACATCAAGAATACCAATATCTCTGGGTATACTTCCGATGGCATAAAATTTCTTACGAATCTGACAGACGTAGAATATGACGAGGGAAAGGATCTGTAAAAATTGAACGCTAGTGAGAGAAAGTTCATAGAAGAACTTAATGCAAATCCGAAGCGTAGTGTGAAAGGGATGAAGCGTCTTATTCTTCGATATAAAGTGCCGAATCAAGCAATCATTCACGAAATCAATTTTGAAGTTTGCTTACGGCATGATATCTTCGGAGATAAAAAACTTCGTCCGCCAAAAGTATTCATTTACCATAGCAGCAATTGTGTTCTGTGGTCTGATGAGGGCGAATCCAATAAATCAATGCATGCATTCCGAAAGAAATGCTTGCGGACGAATTATGTCGTTCGATTTTCAATTAAGCCACTGAATAATGACACATGCTGTGTCGGATTCTTTGGCGATGTTGAATACATTGACTATTTATCCCTCCTCGATCATATCACTGTGGAGTCCGAGTATATCGGAAATCTTGAACGGCTTGAAAGCTTGATTGTCAGTCCGAACTGTTTCATTGAGAAGTTCAAGATGAGTGATATCAGTGATACAATCCGCTTCATGAAACTTGATGGTGATATTCACAAAGCCAAGGATGGCAATATAGAGAGACTTGTGCGTTGCACTCAACTTCGGAGTTTGTATCTCATTGGAGCTGGGTATACTGGCAACGTAGTTGGACTGCTTACATGCAATAATTTAAAAAACGTAACGATTATCGCTCCTAATGTGGAAGGTATTGAGGGTATCTCTCAGGAAGATTATCCAAATACAATTCTTTTTGAGACTGGCCAATACTGGATCAGTATGATGCGGTAAAGAAAAAGACAACGGATTTCAAATACGATTTCCGTTGTCTTTTTTGTAGTCTTAACGAATCTTACCGATTTCTTTCCAAGTCATAACACCGCAGATACCATCAGCAGTCAGACCATGCGCAGCCTGGAACTTCTTAACAGCAGCAACTGTTGCAGGACCGTACTTCCCATCTTCAGCGATGCCAAGGCAAGACTGAAGCATAATGGTTGCAGTCTTGTTTGTATCACCCTGAGAAGTAGGAGATACCGTAGGCATGAAGTTCTGGATGTAATTGTACTTTGCACCAGAACGGCAAAGCCACTTACACGGAGACGGGCGTGTGTCAACATGGACAACCTGCTCAGAAGGCTTACGATGATACATACCAATACCACGGAAGCCAACTTCCTTTGCAAGCATGCCGAGCTGAACACAAGTAAGGCCCTGAACCCAGATATCAGCTGCCATGCCTCTCGTATGGAAACCCCTACCAGAACCGCCAACTGCCTTATCGTGAGCGGGAGAACGATAACCAGAATTGATATTGATGGCTTTTCCGCCAAGACGACTCCGAAGAGTCTCAAGACGCTGAACCAGTTCATCATCAACAAGGACAGTCTTGCTCACGCCGTTATCCTTACATGCAAATTCATGCAGTGCAAAATGACTTGAAAGATTCACATCCGGTGTACGAGGATAGGTCTTTACGTTACCCATAATATATTACTCCTTTCATCGTCACAGAATTATGTATGTGTTACGGGGTCTGGGGTCATGCAACAGACATATAATACTTGCATGACAGGGTAACACCTTCATGCATTATTGAATCTTTTGTAAGCGAGGTAACGACATGGGCTTATTCAACATGGATTCTGGTGACCTCGCCAAAGCGATTGGACAGGCGCTAATCTATCTAATCGCTTCTGGCACGATCATCGAGATTTCTCCTATTAAGTTCAACCCAATTACAATGATTCTCAAATGGATGGGAGACAAAATGAACTCTGGCCTCAAAACGGAATTGGATGCGTTAAAGAAAGCTCAGGAAGAGCAGAAAAAAGATTTCCAGGACTTTAAAGTCGCTCAATACCGATATGAGATTTTTCAATTTGAGAGTGAAATTCGAGACAACAACGATCGGCACACTGAAGAGCAATATAACCATATTCTCGAACAGTGCAAGAAATATGAGGCTTACTGTGTTGATAACGATATTCCGAATGGTAAAGCAGAGATGGCTATCAAACATATTCGCGATGTCTGTTATGATCATCTCAAGCATGATTCGTTCGAAAAGAAATGATTTTATTAATGTAGTAGCCACCAGAACGCAAGTAAGATCCTATACGAAGAAGAATTGTTGGGCCTTGCTGAATGAAGATAAAAAGTATATTGGAATAGCAGTTGGTATACGGGTTGATACCGACTGCTATTCCATCATATTGCCAAAAAAACATACACATAGAAACTCTAAGGAGGGAAGAAGGATATGGGATACGATACAAAAACAATCCGTGTATTTCATACTCACATCGAAATATCTCCCTATGAAAAAGGTGAAGAATTCAAAATCGAAAAAAGATTTTGTACATGGGATAATTTGAGACACCGATATGTAAACGGTGTCTATTTGATAAAAGACGATAAACTGTATCTTCCTAGAGGTATGGACGTTGCTTATCTTGAAAATTACTTCAATACAAAAGCAATTATGGTATATGACCACGATCCATACCGCACATTCAAAGATGCAAATATGACGGTTGCTCCAAGAGACGATTTGCAAAAAGACTGCATCAATTTCTTAACTGCAAGTGGGAAATATTCTGGGTTTTCCGTATCCAGTCAGCAAGCATTGATTCTTCAAACTGGATTTGGGAAAACGTACTGCATGGTCAATGCAATCATTTCCATGAAAGCAAGGACTATGATCATTACAACACAGGATAAAATCAAAGAGCAATGGATTAACACGTTCCATGAAAAAACCGATATTGATCCTGATAGACTCATCAATATCGTTGGTAGTGGGACGATGGATGGAATTATTGATGGTTCCATCGAAGGAGATATCTACTTCGTTAACCATCAGACTCTTCAAACTTATGCTCGAAATAAAGGGGAAGACGCTTTAAAAGAGTTTTTCCATGAAGTGAAAATCGGAGTCAAAGTATACGATGAAGCACATCTTTGTTTCCGAAATGTCATTTATGTGGATTACTTCAGTGATACTGTAAGAACCTATTATCTGACAGCAAACTTCACTCGAAGTGATGATCAAGAAGCCCACCTCTATGAACGGTGCTTCGCATCTGTCTACCGTTATCGGTCAAATAAAGCATTGGAAGAAACTTCTACTGCTGTAAGTAGGAAGCATATCCTGTATTACCCAATCACTTATCGTTCTAATCCAACTTCGTATTGGAAAAAGAAATGTGATACGTATAAAGGATTTAGTTCACTGCTATTTGCAATGTGGGCATTTGACGAAGATCCAAAGAACTCTCTCATGAAAGTTCTATTACAGGTATTTGAAGAAGCAAAGAAGCATAAAGGGAAAATTCTTATCACAGTACCAAAAATTGATAATATCAATTACATCTGTGAATACTTTAAGAAGCACCCTGAAATTTTGGATGGAAGAACCATTGGCACAATTCATTCTAAGAATAAAAAAGAAGAGAATGAAATGGCTAAATCCAGTGTGGACGTTATTATTTCTACGATCCAGAGCTGTGGTACTGGCGTTGATATCAAAGACTTAAGATCCATTATCAATACCACACCGTTCTCATCTAAAATAATCGCAAATCAATTATCTGGTAGATTGCGTGAGTATAGTCCGACAGACGATACCTACTTCTACGATTTGATTGATATTGGGTTCGAGCCTTGTGAAAGACAGCTCGTCAACAAACTTCCAATTCTCCGAGCAAAGTGTAAAGGTGTTTTTCAAAAGAGCATCATTCCATAATTACAAAAAAGAAGGAGCCACCGAAAATGGTTTGGCTCCTTCTTTTTTATTTATTTCACCGGAGTAATTGCAACGACGATGTCATATTCCTGACGAAAAGCTCCGTTAAAATATCCGTTATGCTCGGAGGGAAGAGACAGATGTACGAGACACTGCGTCATAGTGCCAGCATTCAAATTGCTAATCAGCTTAATGAGAGACCTGGTATCTGTGATAACCTCTTCACACATCCGATCGGCAGTGCAATAGTCAGCAATCTCTTCTTTCTTAACCACAGAGAGCTTAAAGAACTTCGAAGAGAAGCCAGAAGCGTTATGCCAGATCATTGCGTAATAACCATCAGTTCCAGGACAAGCATCCATACCAGAGCTGCAAGGCACGATGGTATAAACCGTATCATCGCTCTCGTTATAGACTTCTTTCGCAATGATCTGATCTGCAAAAACCTTGTAATGATCGGTCACGTTATCAGTCCTTTCTTGTGGTAGGAGAGATGGGCTTGAAGGTAACGATGACGTCATCCTGATTGGGACCCGTCACCTGAATCACCTCATCGGAATCGCACTCATCCTTCAGCATCTCAAGGTTGAAGTCGTTCAGAACGATAGACTTCGGCTTCTCGAAGATAAGATTCCGGACAACGGAACCGAGCTTCATCGGGTTATTCATCATCTCAATCATGAGATAATGGAAGGTGTCACAGGAGAATGCAACAACCTTCTTATCGCTCAGCTGAGCGGATGCTTCAAAGATTCGTTCCTGAAGCTTCCCTTCACTGTCCCGGTAGATCATATTGAAGGTGTTGTAAAACTCGTCTCCACGCTCCTCGGTGCGGTCATCATGAACTGCCGTATGGTTGTAGAACATGTAGTTCTTGTCAGACCCCTTAACTACGTAATACTCACCAGAAAAATATTCCATCATCTTAATAATCCTCCTTTTTCATATAGCCACTGTTAAACCCATACTGATACGGGTCCGCATCGAATTTGATCGGAATGTAAGCGCCAGGGTACGCCTGGATAATATTGCAAATATTATCCTTATTGGAGAAAATGCCTTCGCAGATGTCAGCGACGTTAATCTTGCCCGATGCATGTAAGATAGTATCATACGAGATATGCACCGCAATATGCTCTGCACACCGGTCATTTCGAAGTTGATAAGTAACATCTACAAAGCCGTCAAGGCTTATGTCAAACTTCTCGGGAGAGATTATGAGATAACTCCCAAGTCCATCATAATCCTCAATGACAAAGCGGTCATTTAGCCCACGCTCGTTTTTCGTAGACTTGCGTTCGCGTTCTACTCTCATTCTCAAATCACTCCTTTCACATAGAAAATGATCGTAATCTGCTTCTCTTTACCGTCGGTATCTTTTTCTTTCACCTGGATCCGTTTACCAGAAACAGGATGCTCGTTGATGAGAGTGAAAACACCAAAAGATTCGTTCGTACGCATTGCATCATAGAACATCTCAGCAATGCGGCCAGTGTCAGAGATATTCTCTCCGATAATAGTCATACCAAACGTATCCTTAGACTCGCCATCAGAAGATTTGGTGACGACTTCCATGTCACAGCATGTGCTGAAAATGTCATGCCGGATATTATGGAAGGAGAAATAGTATTCCTTCTCCTTCCTTTCTGCCATGACAGTTTGCATGTCTTCCAGCAAATCAATTCGATTACCGTTAATGATCATTTTTATACTCCTTTCAATTTGAACGATTTCGGCATATAAATTTTTCACATCCTTCCTGCCTATCATATTTATAATATATCATTAAAAAAAGAAAGTTGTAAGAAGCCATATAAGAACCAACTTTCTCCTAATACTAATTACAGATGGTTGGGAATCTGCAATGAGTATTCAATTGGAGGCTTGATATAAATCAAGTTCTCTCCGCGAGCCGCAGCTTCGTCAGCTTCCCATTTAGAGACATATCTAAATGCTCCTCCTGGAAAAGTGAGTCTAGCTATAAGCTCGGCCTGTGTCATGGTCATAGAGGGATAGAAGTGCGCAGTATCGTTTGTCATAATATTTTGAATTCCTTTCAATTATGAAAAATTTAACTGCGATGGGTTATTGCTTCCATTCCTCTATGGCTTCTTATGTGTATAATATATCATTATAAAATAAGACCAGATACTAGAAATCAATAGTATCTGGTCTTATTTACGCCAAAGGACATTAGCTTAAATCAACTATTAAAGAATGGAGGTAAAATCACATGTTTATCTTCTTTGAAGATGCTCAAGATAATTATGATATTGAGCCGATGTATTTTTCGGAAGCATCGAATGACTCTTTCACGTATATTATCAAAGATGAGCTTTACCCAAAGATTGAAGCTGTCCTTTCCACAGATCAAGGAAAACGGAATTTCAATAATATCATTGGCAGATATGTAAGCCGGAATAACGACAAGCTCACAACATCCGGACCGCAATATCTGATTCCGTTTACTATGAAAGACAAACAAGAATATTTCGATCTTTTCAGTATATCTGATACAGAAGTTGCTGCTTTGGTTGATAAGATCACAAAACAGGTAAACGATAAGGCTAACTGGAGGCTGTTTAAGAATAACCCCATTTTCTTCATCTTCTATTGCTGTATTCGTTATGCAACTCTGGCAAAAGATGCGAAACTTCTGAATAGTGCGTTGATTGCAATGGCTCTTTCTGTGTATCCATCTATCTTCGCAAAGTATTTCCGATATGAGCCGAATCCAAATATCATGCAATATACCATTGATAATTTGAGCAATCGGTTTATCATCAAGAAATCAAATCACATCTTTGGTACGCTAACATACTCAATCCAGTCTTCTTGGAAATTCCATGAGAAGGATTTTAACCGTGGTGCAGACCAGGATGTAATTCGATTCATCCAGCGTATTCGAAATGACCAAAATAGTTTGCTGAAGAAGATCGCAAACGCTTATCAGACAAACTATAAGAAAGGTCTATTCGTTACAACGCAAGTGGATGCATATGACGATAATATCAATGTGGATAACGTCAATAATACCAATAAAGTTGAGGCGCTATCCAACAAGATCGTGTTGTCTATGCTGACAAATGGCGTTGACCTTCGTATTGCAGATTTTGCTTCAAACGCTGCACAGGTATCCAAGCTTGATCTTCGGAACTACATCTCTCTGATTATCAATGAGAAGGAAAGTGAAACTATGAAAGAATTTATTTCTAGTATTCTTTTCCTTTATCTCTACACTGATTCTCATGAACCTGATGAAATCAGATCTAAAGAATTCATTGGGTATGCTCTTCAGCTGTTTAAGAAAACCAACTCAAAGGATAAGAACGTCACTAACATAAAAACTACTCTGGATAAATGGGGAACTTCTTCTGGTATTTATCGGAAGTTCAGTCGCTCTGCTACAAGAGTTGACTATACAAAAGCAATCTTTATGTATTTCATTCTCTCCATCCAGATGTATAGCTAAAAAAGAAGACTACATGGAAATCCATCCAATGTAGTCTTCTTTTCTTATTCACAAGTCAGTTTATCAAAATCTCTCGCATCCGTCCTGATATCATACTGGCTATACATTCCGTACGGAATGCACATAGAGCAACCAAGTGCCCAGTCAAAATGCAGGAGTAACTGGAACTTATCAGCAAAGCCATCGCTTTCAAGAATGAGCTTCCTGAACTCCTTATACGGGCCATGCGCATAAGTTGCATATTTGACATTCATCTCTGTGTCATCCACCATATCAGATCCAAAGCATTGAACCATGATCTCCATATCAGGACGGATAATGAAGCTATCATCGTCAATAACCTTTGCGCACAGAATTGGCGCATCATGCAACCACATGCCCTGAATATGGCAGACTTCAGCTTCATCATGAAAAGGCTGTAATAATTCCGGATCATCTACACTGCCATACTTTTGACGAACCGGCCAGATGATATCACGAACCGCTTGCTCTTTCTCCCAGCAGTCTTCGTCCATAGCAACAAACTCATGCTGTCTGTAAAAATCATCAGCATACAGTTTGAATTCTTCTTCGATAGTCATATTTCATTCTCCTTTTTATTTGATAGAAATAAGATTACGCTCTGTCTCTTTGATATAGAGTAGAGCGTAATCTTATTTTTAAACTTTATCAGGTGGCAGGAGTGAGAATCTCATCGTAGGGATTCGGAACTGTCTGAGTCTCTGCCTCAGTATTTGCGTCCTCGGAAGGAGCCTGAGTCTTCTCAGTATCAGTTGATTCTGTAGTACCGGTGGATTCCGTAGGCTGATGTGTCTCAGTAGAGTCGGGCTTCGGCTTCTCTACAGTAGTCTTTGCAGCAACTTCGGAAAGAGAAATATTCACGACCCAACCCATGTATGTCTTACCAAACATCTCACGAGCGTTACCACCAACTGTGAACTTTGCAGTCTTGCAGACGCTGAGGGCAGTCTCCATCTCATCTGCGACAAACTCTTCGGTCTGCTTCTTAGCAACGTCGTTGAGGGTAGCCTCTGTTACCTCATATGCAACGCCAGAGCCAGCATCAATGGTGTAGACGGTGATATTGCAAGCATCAGCGTGCTTACCAGCCTTAACAGCAGCTGACCACGCTTCCATCTTTGCCTGCTCATCAGCCTCACTGGGAGTGAGCGCATCCATGTCGATGTGGCCGCCCTCGGTAATAGTACCAAGAGCAGTATATACCTTTGCGGCAAGATCCTTCTCATTCTTACCAGCGCCATTCATTGCAGAAGCGATGGCACGATCAATCAGATTCTTTGCCTTGTATGAAACAGAGGTAGGATCGACACGAACTGGAGGGTTGATGGGCTTAGGTGTCTCGGGCTTCTTATGAGTCTCGTCATAATACTTCGGATCGTCATAAGTCTCCTTAGACTTGATACACATGAAGATACGCACCTTATTATCAAGGTCGTAGTAGTTCTTCACGATATCCCAGACAGCGCCCTTATAGATGACGAAAGACTGCATTGCAGATGTGCCAGTCTTATCGGAAATGCCAATCTCCCATTCATCAGGGAAATCAACCATCTCACCACGCATCTTTTCAATCGCAGTAAGGCCATTGCCGTAGTCATTGGTCTCCGGATCCAGAAGCAGAAGCTTCATAGCCATAGCCATAATTATTATCTCCTTTCATTTTCAGGATCATAGAAATCCTTTTGCTTAATCAATTGTGCTTAAATAAGCCAGTGATGAGTTCTTTCACTTTTTGGACCGCCCAAATAGGGTACAGGATGACCATCATAATTCCGATTGCAAGATAAAACCTGATCCAATCGAATGCGCTGGCATTATCCATCCATTCCAACTCGTCATAATAATCATCATAATAGTAGCTGTTAGGCGCACTCATTCTCCCCAGAACTCCTTCTTCATCCACATATAAATTTTTTTAATTACCCGACGAATAGCAAATTGGCGTTCTTTTCTAGTTTCATTTGCATTATGACTGAGCATCAGCATGTACATGATGTATTGAAAATAGCACAGATATGCGCCAATTGTAATCTGTAGAAGCGTAATCCACCCGTTGTCTTCTTTCATAAATTAATTCACTCCCTTTCGTGATAAAGTAAATTAATTTAGTGTGGATGGAAAAAAGAGGGATGCCTAACTGGCTGTTAGGTCCTTCCAAGAATGCATGTGAGTTACTTACTCATGAGACTCCTCTTCCACAGGAGATTCCTCCGAAGGAGCTTCTTTGGGAGATTCTTCAGCAGGAACTGCGTCAGAAGAGTTCCCTGCATTGGCATTCTGTATAAGCTCTTCAAACGAGTCAAGCCACTCAGCCTTTTGCTGTTTGGAAGGAGTGTCTTCATCGTCGACAGAAGTGATCTCAGCAACCACACCGTCATCTTTAGCATCGTCCATATCAGCCTTTGCCTTAGAGATTTTATTGGCAAGCTCTAAGTACTTCTTACGAAGCTTAGCAAAGCTGTTGAGGGGGTCGTCCAAAATGGAAACCCCGCAGTCAGCCACATACGAGAACGGGTCAACCTCAAAGCTGTCAGGGTCAACGATGAGCATCGCGTAATCATCGTACACCTCAATGGCTAATTCGTCGCAAACGCCTTCCAAAGCAATCTTAATGCCATAAGCAATATTCGAATGACGCATGGATTCATTCATTGCCTTACTGCAAAGGTTATCTGCCTGACGATTTACCCACGGAAGTTTCTCGGCATCGTCGCCGGTCAACTTCAGCTCTTTGATATGATCATCAAGATAACTGTACGCCTGAGCTGTCGCCTTCTCAGACATGAAGCGCACAACCAGTTTCTCCTTATAGGAGTCCATCTCTCCATGGAAGATTTTCTTAATTGCTTTCTTTTTCATACTTTTTCTCCTTATTTCTTTTTGATGATATCGAGTACCGTTTTCGCGCTCACAGGATACCGTCTCGGCTTTTTCTTAAAAGCCTTCATGATATTCTTTCCAATACGATTTTGGAATTTCATATTTCGCTCTCACTCCTTTCATATATATATATAATATATCATCTATACCACGAGTTCATTTCGGCAGCCTGCCGTACCTTAGTCTTCAAACTCGTGTATTTCTGATCATGGGTGAGGTAGAACATGTCACTGATAACCTCATACATCTTTTGGATGGTTGCATGAGCGTATGAAACATTGCCAGCGGCATTCGTTAAATAGAATTCGCCGCTTTTGGCATCATTCGGATCAAGGCGGAAATAAAGTTTGCCTCCCTCAGTGATCCGAGCAAAGATATGGATATATTCATTCGGAAGAGTAGTTTGTACTGCCGATCCATCATGGATATATCCGATGAAAGATTCTGCCATTTCTTTTGACAGCCATAATCCTGAATACTGCATTATACGTCACCTCCAATTACTTCCGACTTCGAGCCCTTGTTTTTGCACCGCACATAGGAGGACACCCAAACGGTTCTACCGTCTTTATAATGACGATAGTGTCCGTGAACGATATGACGATACCGCATTTCATGATGCTTTTCACCAACGCGACTTACGTTGATATTTCTACGGATAGTGGCTTTATCCAATGCATCAATGATAATCGGGCTATTGTCGTTACGGCTAGAATGTGGTTTCGTTTCCTTATGAGTATTCTCCTTCACAGGCAACGAAGTAGTGCGGGATTCACGCTGAATAGGCTTGCCCCGGATCACAGTAAAGAGCATCGCAGCCAAGAAGTCTTCAATCTCACGAACGATAATACCAAAGACTTCACCTTTAGGTATTCCGGCATCCTTATTGGGTATGACACTATTCCAGTAGATGTATGTATTTTTCTTTACAGCAAACCACATATTACGAAAACTGGTATCGTTATAAAGAATGAAATGGATAACGCTTCTATCGCATCCAGCGGCAGCCGGAAGAACATCATCAAAGAGATACAAATCTAATGCAATCTCATGGTCCTCTTTATTAATGGAAAACTTTATGATGGATTCTTTATACGAGTATCTGAAAAGTCCGTACTCGATTTTGCTCTTTTCGGCGATATCATAAATCATACTGCCGAGGTGTATCTGTCTAGCTGGATAGTGCACAGCATCACTCAACACATCAAGCATAGTATCAAACCACGAATTGATATAATCCATAGTGATTTCATTTTTGATGATGATGCTCTTGAGCGAAACGAGGTCCTGTGATGCCAAAGGATATGCGCCACCTAAACTACGTCTTCTTGAAAGCATTGTCTCTACAACTCCTATTCTTTTATTTTTCATGTATTTTCAGATAAGCCACGTATTTTTACAACCTTTCTTTTTATATTTATGGACTTTCTATACCTATATAATATATCATTATAAAATAAGACTAGGCAGCTTAATTTCATCCTGAAAACAGAATGGTAAGCAGCCTAGTCTATTACACATTAAACGAAAGGAGATACATCGTTATGGCGTTAACTCCGCAAAAACGAAAGAAGATGGAAGATCTTATCTATAAGACATTCAATGCTCTTGATAAGACCGGCGCAAATACGAAGCACTACAAATCCATCTTTGATACCATGACGGATGCTCAGTTTGATAAATTCTTCAAAGAATTTTTTGCAAACCCGAACGAGTATCTGATTCTGAATGTCTGTGACTATCAGATTGATCTGAAAGTTCCTGATATTGAAGATGCAGCAAAGGTACTTAACGTTCCTCTGTTTGAGAGAATTGCATTCCCTCACTATACAATGGATAAGAATAATATCATCGTTTCCAAAGAAGCAGTGCCTGTTGGATACTGCCATGTGAAACGTACACAGCAAACGGTTGCAAAGAAGAACGGTCTGTCTACCACAGCAGATGCACGTTCTTCTCTTACTGGTCAGGTTAGTGGCGCTGATAAGAATGGCCGTGAATCTGACCTTGAAAATTCCATGCTCATCAGCATGAATATGAAGGATACGTTGAAGGAACTCAATGGCCCTCGTGCCGATGATATGGTTATGAAGCAGCAGATGTATACTGCAATCAATACGAAGGGTTATGTCTCTCTGGAAGATATGGAATCTTCTCCTGAGAATAAGACTACTCTGAATACAGTTGATGTATACCTGCTTGGTATGGGTCTTAAATCCGATCTGGTCACTCGTGGCCTGATGATTAATAAGACTCTGAAAGAGGAGGGTTAAGGATGCCTAGACCTGCTCGAAAAATCACAGAAGCAGAAAAGAAAGAACTTCTGGAATTAAAACCGGATGATCTTACTTTCACAAAGCTCGTCTATCTCTTCGGAGATACTACAGATGCTCAGAACGCTTTCAGTGGAGTTAAGAAATCTAAGTTCAGTACTTGGGACGAAATGACATTGGAGCCTTCTGAGTATTTCGTAAAAGAGAAAACGAAGACAACCGTCGGTAGGTTCATCTTCAATAAGTACCTCATCGAACGCTTTGGATTCCAGAGTGTTCTCGGGTATGTGAATGAGCCTGTTACTCAGGGTAAATATGAATCTATCGAAAGTCAACTTGCAAAAGCTCTGATTGATGATAAGATCAGCATCAATGATTTCTATGACTATTACGATTACCGTGATACTCTTGGAATGCAGCTGAACTCTGTTATCACTACTTCTTTCAGTGAGAAGACAATTGCATGCCCTCCTGAGATTGCTAAGCGAAAAGAAGAGCTTTTCAAGAAATATGATGACAAGCTCAATGAGGGTGACATCGTTACTTCCGAGAAAATCGAGAAAGAACTCACCAGTGAGGCAAAGAAACTTCTTGCAGATGACCCCGGTATGGACCTTTATAATTCTGGTGCTCGTGGTAACTTCGGTAACTACAAGAATATGATGTTGTATAAGGGTGCTACCATGAATAATATTACTGGCGAATATGAAATCGTCAGATCGTCTTTCATGGATGGTATCACAAAGCAAGACATTCCTTCTTTCGGCACATCCGTCGTTTCTGGTGCATACCCGAAAGCAGTCGGTACTGCTGAGTCTGGCTACCTGACAAAACAGCTTCTGGCAGCAATGCAGGGCGAAGTTCTTGATGAGCATGGCAGTGATTGCGGGACAAAAAAGACCATTTCCTACATCATGACTCCGAAAGATACTCGTGACTTTGAGTATCGGTACATCGTAGAAAATGGTAAGTATGTCTGCTTGACTCCTGAGATTATCGGTAAGTATGTCGGTAAGCCTATCAAACTGCGTAGCCCCATGTATTGCAAGGGAAAGCATATCTGCAATATCTGTGCAGGAGAGCTGAACTACAAGCTGGATAACCTGAATATTGGCCTCGGTTGCCCTCAGATTTCCACAAAGCTTCTGAAGATGGGCATGAAGAAATTCCATACAGCTAACATCAAATCGAATCAGATTGATCCGGATACTATGCTCTTGTAATCATTCTCATTAGAAAGCGAGGTGAATATGTATGGATACAAAACGACTTCACGACTATGAGCTGACAGAAGACGAGCGTCATGATCTTATCTATGGGCATCCGATGCATTACATCCAAGCGCAAACATCAGCTGCTCATACCTATGGAAACGTGACAGCATTCGTTCAGAATTGGCTCATCAATCTTTTTCCGAAAGATTTCTTCAAGACAATTCATGTCAATAGTAAGATCGCTCATGCTCAAATGAGAAGTACTCCGAAAGAGTTCTTAAAGAAGCAGCCTCCCATGTTTGTTATCCGTCCCCGTATTGACTGGGATGATGACAGTAGATTCCTTCGTGGAACTCCTCTCATTGAGCGTCAGGGTGACCTCTATATGATGCGAGGCGGTACTAATTTACAAGATTTCATTTGGGATCGGAATTCTCGTACTGCAATTAAGTATCAAATGAATCGTAGCGTATTGAATTTCGATGTCATCTTGATCTTCAATACGATGATTCAGCAAATCAACTGGGCGAACTACTTCAAGAACTCAGTGAGATATGAGATTCCTTTCAATCTCCAGACATGTCTTGAAAGTTATATTCCGCCTGATCTTCTTGCAAAGTATTCCGAACTGATCAAAGTTCCGATGCGAGATGAAGATGGAAGTACAGCAAAGTTCTTGAAGCATCTGAATTCTACATCCGTTACTCCTATCACTTACAAGTTGGAAGGAGCAACTGGACATGAAGAATTTTATCGGTACTATCCAGTCAATATCGACACGATTATCACAAACTTCAATGTTGACGAAGGCGATAAGGTAAACCAAGTTGGTGATTCCTATAAGATCAATTTCAGTATGCGCTGTGAATTCTATTCGACAGGCTTCTACTATATCTTTAGTGACGATATCAAAGAAAATAGTATCGTTACTTGTGACGATAGTGGAAATACCATCGTTCCGATTTTCACAGATGTACTGACAGAAGATGATGTGAATCTTCCTCTTGGATGGACTTTGTATGCATCTCCGTCTTGTAGGCTGGAACAGATGGATGATGAAGTTGATCTTAGCACTCTCTTCAATGATAGTCTGAAGAAAGTTCTCAACTTCCACTTTGAACGAGGAATTCCGACAACGGACTTCTTCAAGATGAAAGTTCGGAAGCAGGGCCGTCTGATGACTCCTGATAAGGATTACTCATTCGACTTTAATACCCTCACTCTGAAGTTTCATCATCAAAGTACGTACTACACGTACAAAATCATCATCCAGATTAATGTGGATTATATCAATAATCTCATCAAGGAAATCTATCATCTGTCATAACGACAGCAGAAGACGCTATTATGTAACCTTTCCAATTACATAATAGCGTCTTCTTTGTATATATAAACCGCCCAATATCTCTTCCACCTTCCATCCGTGAGATATCGGCAACGGAGTACAGGATGGACTTTATATAGCTTTTGACCATGAGGTCAAGAAGGAAGAATGCTCATATCCGCCGGAAGTTCATATACACGAAAATTGTTATGATACATCACCAGAGCGCAAACGTTTTCCACTATATTCTTAGGAGGTACAATGAAGATGAAAAGTCCCGTTTTCATATCAAAGATATTTCTGACGTAACCACATTACTCGTTCCAAAGAAAAATCTATAGCTATTAAATCCATACTGATTAAGAACATCTTCGTAGTTCAATCCAGTCAAGGAGTTACTAACATGTTATTCACCTAAAAACCATTCAATATGAAACCACTATAGAAAAGGTGAAATTATGAAAATCTTGTATCTAAAACTTACGAATTTCATCAATATCGTTACTGCATTCAATACGGAAACGATTGAGATTGATTTCAGTAAGTCTAATAATAATGTCGTATTGCTTACTGGACCAAATGGGTCTGGTAAGACTAGCATTTTAAGTTGCTTACATCCATTCCCTACAAATGGCAACATGGATGTACGCAGCGATAACCCAATTATCGTTCCAAGAGAAAATGGATATAAAGAAATCCATATCTCCGATTGTGACGATTTATACGTCATACAGCATTTCTATACCAGAAATAGTGATAAGCATATTATCAAAAGCTATATCCAGAAAAATGGTGTAGAATTGAACGAAAACGGGAATGTCACTTCTTTCAAAGAAATTGTGGAAAAGGAACTTGGACTTGAGCAAGATTATATGAAGCTTACTCGTCTTGGTAGCAATGTCACAAATTTCATTGATATGAAGAGACAGGAACGAAAAAACTTCACTGGTAAGATTATCAGTGAAGCTGACATTTATCTTTCTTACCATAAGAAAATTATGGCAGATAAGAATAAAGTCAATATCCAAATCAATCATACTTCAGACCTAATTCGTCGACTTCAAGTGGATGATTTGGGAGAACTCAAAAAGGCTCAAAAAAGTCTGCAGCATCAAATTGAGGATCTCACAGCAAAGATTGAGAAAGTGAATAGTGAACTCTCCGTTCTCCAGTATCAACTCAATGACTGTGGAGATATTCCAGCAATGAGAGACCGGATTCAAGAGAAAGAAAAAGAACTAAAGCACATTCAGAAAGCACTAGCAAGAGCATCTGAAATTAAGATTAGCATTAGCACCCTGAAGTCTATGATTGAAGAAGCTAAGATTGCTATTCTGAAAGCAAAATCTTCTCTTGATACAAACGTCATTACACGAACTGGAATTCTGAATCAACTGGATTCTATCGCAAATGAAATTGATTCCATCAGACGTGAAATCGCTCGTATTGAGGATGATCAAAACGTCAAAGACATGGAAGCAAATATTGAGCTTCTTAGAGAAACGATTCGGAGAAGAGCAAAAGAAAGTGGAATCGCCGGATATGTTCGTCCATGTTCTAAAGCAGAAATGGAAGACCTTATCAAGATGCTTGATAAATGCATGGATATCCTGCTGTCGACATATGAGCTTGGTAAAGGACCAATTCAGAAAGCTGTATCCTTCTTCCACACAAAAACGGATATTGAGAAATATACCAGAGAGAATAGAGAGAAAATTAAACGGAACCGAATGCAATCTCTCTGTGAGCAAGTCTATGCTGAAATCAGCAAAGATATTGGTCTCTTAGGTCCTGACTGTAAGAATCCGTCTGGATGCAGAGTTTATGACTTCTATCAGAGAATCTATGAGTACGCAACACAAGCCCCAGACAAGGTCATTGAAGATGAGACGTTCTTGGCTTATACAAAAATGGCCTATAATAACATCCAGACAGTCCTCAAATATCTGAGAGATTATCATGATATCTTTGAGAAGATGCCTGAGTGTATCAAAGACCAGTTCATGATGAGTACAGTCCTTACCCATATTTGTAATATGGAATGGATTTATGATAAGGATATTATCTTCCATGAGCTTGGACTCATCACAGATGATGAACTTCAGGATGCTGATCTCGAAGAACTCAACCGTCAGAAATCTATGCTTGCTCAATATAAGAAAGCAAATAGCAATATTGAGTATTTCCAGAATAAACTGGAAGAGCTCATCAACTCTCGTACAACTCTTATGGGACAACTTGATGAAGTCAAAGAAACGATCAATTCTCTCAATAGAGAGATTGCAGAAAAAGAAGCTTCCGTATCTGATTATGAAGATATGGTAGTTGCAATGGAGCATGAGGATGAAGTTGAGACTGAATTTAATGATCTCAAATCAAAACTTACCCTTGCATCTCAGTTATCTCTTCAGATTCGTGAGAAAACATCAGTTCTCAATGATCTCCAGTTCCGTAAGAATAAGATGAGTAAAACTCACCAAGACAATGAGTTCCGTATCGAGAATTATAAGAGGTATAAAAAAGATCTTGATGAACTCAGTTCCAAGTTTACGGATCTTGAATATCTTGCTCGTGCTCTTTCTAGTCGAGAAGGAATTCCTCTTATTTTCATCCAAGCATATTTAAAAGACATCAAAGATATTGCGAATCAACTACTTGATGTCGTATATGACGGAGATCTTCATCTGGAAGATTTTGAAATCACGGCTGATGAATTTGGAATTCCTTATAGTACAAAAGGAACCACTGTAAAAGATGTGATTTATGCTTCTCAGGGTGAGCGAAGCTTTATCTCTCTAGCACTCTCATTTGCACTCACTTACAAATCTATCTCGAAGTATAATATCATGCTTCTTGATGAGATCGATGCCACTCTCGATATATCCAATCGTGAGAAGTTTTTACATGTCTTGGAGATGCAAATTGATATGATTCATGCTGAGCAGGTATTCGTTATCTCTCACAACGACATGTTTAACGCATATCCTGTTGACATCGTAGATACTCGAAACAGAACTTCTTCTAACGCAGAACTCGCATCTTATATTCCTATCGAAAAAAGCTAAAATTAGGTAGCTACTCTGTAATCCAATATAGAGTAGCTACCTTTTAATCATAAATCATCATCTATACCAAAAACCATAAATCGAATAAAGTAAAATGCATAGCAGACATAGTAAACCAAATCTTCAAAAAGAATTCGAATCACATCCACATCTCCTTTCTATTATAAGGATAGTTAACGGGAGCTAGTCAGGTAATCCAAACTAGCTCCTGTTAACCGTAGTCGATATAGATAATATCAAACCATAAATGCGAATGAGCAACCTACTACCATTGGCACCGATAGTAACGAAATTCCTCATCCGGATTACTATAAGGTTTGTCCCATATTTACAAAAAAGAAGAGTACCAAGATTTCTCAAGGTACTCTTCTTTTACTTACAGGTCGTTGTTCTCAATGCGCTTCTTCATACGATCAAGCTTGATCGCACGCAGTTTCTTAATCTCGCTATCTTTAATCCCATATGCATTCTTCAGCATTTCTACGGCACTTGCCATCATGTTGATACACGGGATGATCTTAACCTCTCTAAAATCATCCAGATCTATATGATCTGCGTGACGGAGGTATTTAGAAAGGATCATATGGGACTGGCACAAAAGAGAATGCGCTTTCAAGTTTGCTCTCTTCTTCTTGCACTTCTCAGGCTTTGCCAGCTCCTTCGATCTTATATCGAAAATGACCTGGAGAATATCACAGCAACATGCTACGTCAGCAATCTCTTCAACGGTGTGGATATAGCACCCAGTGCCATCAATGTTATCACCGATGACTTCCAGCAGTTCTGTAATTTCTTCCATGCAAATGATAATGTATTTTGTCTCACCCATCATATCGAGAGCGGTACGAATTGCTTTATTCGAATCACTCTTCTTGAAGACAAGACTTTTATCTTTCATTCCAGCCTTGATCAGGCTATGATTCATTGGTATCACATCCTTTTAACTTAGGTCCGGAATTGTATCCGGAGATTTAACAATCGGAGTTGCTTTCGTTGTATCAGGACTTTGCACTTCAGAATAGTTGACTTGAGGAATTTCAGTTTCCTCTTTTGAATACACTTGATTCATCGTGATCAGATCCATTGCATATGCCATCATGTCCATATTTTCCAATAGATCATAAAAATTCTGAAGTTCAGTGTATGTAAAAGTGCAATAGTTATCAATCGTATTGATCATAAAAACTGCGCCTTCCACACCAGAAGAAGTATCTCCAGTATTCTTATAGACAACCACAGGTGCAATTCGAATTGCACCATTATTCGTCAGCAGTTCCTGAGCAGCTTTCTTCGACTCATCTTTATTTACGTGAAGATGACCGTCCTCATCTACCATGAAAAGATCTTCCAGTTCGGTAAAGCACTTTATCAGCTTATTCAGCTTTCTACAAAGTGCATACTTATACATGGTATTCAGATTGATCTGAAGGTTTCCATTCCAGTCTTCTGATTTGTCCTTCCCAGCAGAGATGTCCAAAGTAACATAAGGATGTGGAGTTACCCGAAGATACTCCACTCCTTTATAGTTACTTTTGTCAACGACTTTCGTAAACTTAGATGTCTTCGGATCACTTTCATCATCCACGATCACTGTAAGTTTCACGCGCATGATTCGAGTGACTCTACCAAAATCTAGTACGAGTTTAGTCATCCTTGGCGGCCTCTTCCGTATCCTCTACGTCATATCGACGCTTCGTTGTATCCTGTGCAATACGGTCAATATCGTCTCGAATGATAGACTCGTAATTTTTCTGGACATACCGGATTTTCTCCGTGAGAGCATGAGAAATCGTTCCCATAGTCTTCGGATCACTGTAGTAGTCTACAATGTCGTCCAATAACTTCAGGATCACAGAATCCTCTTGCTGTACATGTCCAGTCGGACTAATTTTTCTCATCGTATCCTCCTATTTAGGAATCATCTTCGGTTGTGTCGGAAATAGTCTCTGGAGCTTCTTCCTGAGTTTCCTTCTCATCCGAATCAGAACCAGATGTCATGTCTTCTTTCTCAACAACAACTTCGTACTTTTCACGAGACGTACCATTGATCTTAATAGCATTCTCGTTAAAGTCTGCCAACTTATTCAGAAGAGCATAATACTCCTCCTTAGTAGCACAGTTGATTTTGATATACTCAAAGTTCTCTTCCGTGAGGACACGCTCCAAATCCTTTGCATAATCGAACCGGAACGCATCAGTCTCATTCTCATCGTTGAAATAGAAGCCCTTGATTTTACCAAACGGACTCAAGACACCGGAAGTACCAGGGTCAGAGTTACCACAAACCAAAAGGTCAATATTACCAAGGAAGCTCGGATGAGAGCCACGGTAGCGAATCGAGATGTTGTTGGAATTCTTTCCGCCCATGGAATGAGGTCCTTTGATAGTATACTTGAACTTCGAGAAGAAGTCCATATCATTCATATTATCATTGAACCGGAGAATACCAGAAGAATGCATCTTCTGGATCAGAATCTCACCCGTGAAGCGGAACATGTTTGTGAAGTTATCCATGGTTGCCTTGTTACCAAGAGTAATCACAGAATTGAGTCGAGAAGAGAAGTCCAGAGTCAGCAGCGATGCAATATACTCATTGCAACGAAGACGCTTATTCTCAAGACTCATGTTATCCTTCATACGGAGGGTGCCGAAATTCTGCATCATCCAACGAAGGATTGCATAGATGTCATTCTTCTCGTAATCGTTGAGCTTCAGAATCTTACGAGTGGTAACATCCATCAGACGGTTAAAGAACACCAGAATGTCTTCACCCTTCTCAACGGTGTTGTTGTTTGAGAGCGCCTTGATCCAAACCGTACGGTCATGGAAATCATCCATCGTAGTTCTGGAATTGGAAATCGTCAGAAGACCACCAACCACAGACTGGATATAAGGGTACTTCAGGAACATCTCCTTGTTTGCCTCGATGAAGCAATGACTGGAAATCTGGAAATACAGATTCTTCTCGAAATTAGCATCATCGAGGTTCTTCACCAGACGAATGACATTATCGACTTCCAGATAGCACATTGCCCAGTCCCATCCGTTTGCAAGATAGAACAGCATGATGGGAATTTCCTTACGGAAGACGAAGACGTTATAAACGGGAATGTTATACTGCATTCCGTTTACATCCTTACCGGTGTTTTCACTTCGAACGATCTCGTCTGTCTTAATGCCATTGCGCTTCACGCAGATAGGCATCAGAGACTTCAGAGTAACAGCGTTATTCGAAGTGTATGTAGATTTATCAACGAGCTGATAAATCATATAATAGCGCTTGCCACGGATATAGAAGAACCCATCCTCATCCTGAATAGGAATCAGCATCTGCTTCTTGATGATCTTCTTATGGATCTTCGGTTCATCCGGATTCCGGCTATCATTTTCTTTGACAGTAATCTCGACATATACTGTCAGGCAACCACAACGATCATCATTGATGAACTTGTAGTTATAGCGATCCTTCTTGCGCTTCTTTTTCTCGCGCTTGAAGATATGATTATTGATGTCGATCGTCGCTTCGTTGTCATTCCACTCGAAGCTCAGAATCTTGATGTTCTTGACGATCTCCAAAGAACGCCAGACATCCTTGATATACTCGACCAGAGGAAGATCAGCTTCTTTTGTCATCAGAGGCCGATTAAGTTCTTTCTCAAAGTCGGACACGTATTCTCCAATATATTTGAGCATTTGTGGCTTCCTCCTGAAAAAATAATGGGCTGATATGATTTCTTTCGAATTATCATATCAGCCCACCGTGTTACCGTTGTGGTACTTTATCGAGGATTAGTCCTCGTCCTTTACGCCAGTTGCCTTAGCATCGTTCTTAAATTTCAGCTTCAGGCTGATGGACGGGGTATAGTAGATCTCTTCATTGGACTCATCATCAACCTGGCAGCCAATGGTATACAGGCCAGCAACGTTGATGTTGTAGTCCGACACGTTCTCTTCACGACGACGCAGACGCACATAGTTTACGATACATGCGTGAATGATGCAGAACAGCGGCAGGATGAACTCATGGCTCTCCAGCTTGATGTTGATGATGTCGCCCATCTTGATCTTTGCCTTACCGGCGACATCCTTCAGAACATCCTGCTGCTCCTTGATGTTGTTTGCATTCCACTGGACGCACAGAGAGATGGTATCATCGTTGTCGTCATCAATGGAGTTATCGGACTGAGTGGCTTCCATGTGCTGCATGTAGACCATGAAGTTGCCAGACTTCTCGTCCTCCTTGTTATCGGTCGTATCATAACCGATGAGGAAGCGATTCGCTACGTTCAGATCATAGTGGTCGTAGTTTGCTTCCTTGGATGCCACCACATCGGTGATAGCATCGAAGATCGTGGCATAAATCGCCACAGTAGTCTTCGGGTCAGAGATACCCAAAGACAGGGAATCGTGGATCAAGTGATTTGCAAGTTCACCGATATCCAGAAGCTCCTTCTTGTTGTCGACGACACATTCGTCGAACCACGCCTGAGATTTCGTTGCCATAGTTGGTACTTCCTTTCAAAGTTTCTCATTGGGTTTACGTTCGTTCTCATGATAAAACGAGCTTACTACAAAGTGTATGCTAAAATGAATTTCTAACACACAAATTGCAGTAAGCTCATCTTCATCACCTATATATAATATATAAGTGAAATCATGGTTTGGTTTTAAGCCTCGTCAGCAGGCTTATCAGGCAGAACGCTGGGATCGGTGTAAGAAGCACGCTTCAGGAAATACTGGATGACGTACTTCTGGCTCTTCTCCAGAGCGTTCTTGGACAGGGAAGAGAAAATGACAGTGTGAGAATGGTTGTTCACGAAGATAACGGCCACGCGAGTATAGTCATCAGCAGCCTGACCAGTCTTCGGATTACGAACCTTCATGTTGCTCTCCACAATGTAGAGAGAAGCAGACAGCTCCTTATCCGGCTGAGACTTGGGAGTCATGGTGATTGTGATAGAGGCATGAGACGTCTGATCGTTCACGTTGGAAGGCTTCACACGGATGGAGAAGTTATTCTGAATCGCTTCATTGTCCTTCCATGCCTCATTTTTATAGAAACTTGCGAGACCAGCAATATCGGTTTTCATTTTACGTGTACCTCTTTCTATAGTTATTGAAAAGGCCCCAGCGAACAGGACTACACTAGGGTTATTAATAACTAATTGTATCACGTAATAAGAACCAAATTAGAACTTGTCTAAGTTAAACTCTTTCTCATACATCGCTTCTTCTGACATCGTCTTCCCACATTTCTGGCAGACGTAAACGATATATCCATCACCAACGTGCTTCGGAAACCATTCATGATTACAGAAATGCTGAATGAATGCTTTCTTAAAAGCTTTCTTAGAAAACTTCTTCATACTGAAAATAGACCTCCTACAAAAACAGTTATATTAAATGACCTGCATTCTTCTTCGAGTAGGGAAAGTTTGACGATGGATTGATTTCGTTCAATCCATCGTCAAACTTTTGTTACACCTTACTCAATGCTTGAAATATATCTCGTGAAAGTTTCGATTGCCTTGTCAATCGGAATCACATAAGCTCCGTATTTCTTGGCTTTCTCAACTTTATCGGAAGTTGTATCCAGAGACGGGACCACAAGGAATGTGGTTGCTTTTGTCAAGGTTGCATCAACCCTGCCGTCATGCTCAAGGATCCATTTCTCCAAACTCTTATCTCGGATCATAGTAAAGCAGACTGCAAACTTGCACCGATCTTCACTACCCTTCGTTGACTTGATATTCAGATACTTCTCCAGTTTCTCAATGAGCTTGATATTGGCATTGACACCTGCGATAATTTTCTCAGCTGTCTTTGCCTGAATAGAAGGAATCGAGATGAGAGAGTGAGGAAGCTTATTCTCACAAACATCCAAGAGCTCATCCAAAGTCATGACATTCATGATCTTCGAGAAAGTCTTCTTAGATACTCCCTCAATGCCAAGAGACCCAAGGAAGATATAATCCTCGACGGCAGACTTTTCCTCGATTGCGTCAATCCAAGAATTCACAAGCTTTGGACCAAAGCCATCAATCCCGATAATCTCCTTCTTGTGCTTGTCAAGCTTATAGAGATCAACGACATTCTTCACAATGCCTTCATGATAGAGTCTGGAGATAACTCCGTAAGAAAGACCATCAATACTCATCTTATTGAGATAATTAATGATCTTACCAATCCGTCTGCATGCACAGTTCGGATTGACACAGGATGCAACATCACCAGTGTCACTGAATTCCAGAATCTCTCCACACTCAGGACAGGTTGCAGGAAGGACGAACTGTTTCCCATCATAGTTATGAGAGCAGTCTTTATCGAAGGCAAGATACGGAATGATGTCGTAAAGAATCTTAACCTTGTCACCCTCATGAAGCTTCAAAGAACGGAATCGACCAACAGACCCAAGAGAAACTTTCTCAATGGTGTTTCCCTTTAGCTTAACCGGCTTCACCTTTGCAACCGGAGCTAGTCTTCCAAAAGAACCCATATTGAAAGAGACGTCTTCCAGAATCGTCATAGCAGATTCTTCCGTGAACTTGTAAGCCACTTCGAAGTTATTCTTATCATTCTCGCGTCCAAGAATCTTCTGAATCTCGGGATTGATGATATAGATAACTGCACCATCACACCGAAGTTCATCATGAATATAACGATGAGAATAGGCGAAATTTCTGATTGCTTCACGGTCTTTCAGACGGCAACGAAGATACGGGTACAGATTGAAAGCTTCCTGTGCAAGTTCCTGATTACCATCCAGATCTCCAACACGAAGAGGAACTACGTGAAGATACTGTGCCTTATACGGGTCATATTCTTCACTATTCAGAATACCAGATACGATGGATCGGGTATTCTTGTAATCCGTATGATACGTCTCATTGAACTTTGCAAGGTCGGATTCATACATCATGACCTCTGTCTTCAAACCATAAGCACCATTGATTTCATGATACTTACGGATAGGAAGACCTTGGAAATGACGTGTGATATCCTGAGCCTCGTTTCGCTCAGTGAATCCACGAGTAAGAACTCTGCCGATCGTTCCGTCAGCATTCATCTCAAAGATGCCGGAGACTCCATCAAACTTCGGGAAAACATAGATCTCTTCATCATTGAGATACATCTGCTTCCCGGTTGCTTGATAGATCTTATTCTCCATCGTCTGAATCCATTCATCCAGATAATGGCGAGACGGATTTGTGCGCTTCTCATCTGTGGAAAGATAGTAGGTCTTCGTCAGAGTACCACGAAGAGACGGGTACTTATGATGCGCAATATTATTTGCATTCGGAAGAATCGGTACCGTGATGATATCGTCTCCACCATTACGAAGCATTGCTTCATAAAGTGCATCATATTCCGAATCGGTAAGTCCAGTATCCATTCCAGAATCGTTATAGATGAACTGCGCCACGTTGATAATACCCTGAATATTTTGAAGTTCCTCAGGGTAGAAAGGAACCATCTGATCAATGGACTTTTTGTAGACCAGAGAATTGATGAGCTTATGAACTTCAGGCGATTGCATGAATCTGGATGCTTCAGCAACAGAAGTTTCGCCATCAACCATTCTCTGATAAAGGTCATTGAAATTGACGTTTAATGCCATTTGATTATTACCTCCTTGATATTTCGTCTATTATATAATATATAAATTAAAGTACCAGACTACTTGAGAATTGATAGTCTGGTACTTTAATTCACTTAATAACTTCTTCAGCAATCAGAATCTCGTTGATCTTCTTTCTTACCGTGCCCGGATTAAATACGAGGAAAGGCTTCAGACAATCGAAGTTCAAGATAGAATACATGTGATTGAGCTCAAGAAGTCCAGCCCAAAGTTCTGTCGTCCCATATAGATCAAGAGAAAGCTTCTTCGGCTTATACTGATAAATACGGACTTCATCATCAGGGAGCTTCACACTCACAGCATCCTCATTCATAAGGTCAATGTACTCACGGATAATTGATTTATATGGAACTTGGATTGTATCTGTACCATTTTCACGAATACAGAAAGTCGTATGCAGATTTCGATAACTGATCTCTTCGTGATCAATTGATCGAATAAGCTCACTGATCGTTGCATAATACTGATCTGCCATAACTCACCATCCTCTCTGATTCAGGAGCTGCTCAACGTTTGTCACAACGTATTCCGCATCTCCCATATTATTCAGGCCATTTCGAGCGCCCTTGATAGCAGTAAGATCAGAAATAACCTTCGGAAGATTACCAGCAGAATCAATATTTACGCCAGTCAAACTCATGATAACAGTCTGAGCAACTGTAAGAACTTGAGCAAGCTTCAGCTGATTATCTTCGAGGTCATACATTCGTTGCATAGGAGAATCACTCTTAGGAGATTTCTCAGGTTTTCTGAAACGAATCAGCTTGACATTGGTCCCATCATAATAATGGGCAACCAGCCAAGCAACTCCGTTGTCGTCTGGAGGAATCAGATAGCATTCTCCTGTAGGTTTCTCACCTTGTGATGTCATATACATGGGATATCCTCCTAATTACTTTGTGGTTGCATACGGATACTGAATATTTCCATTGATAAAATCAACGGTGAACTTCTTGCCCTTTACGACATTACCATCCTTATCAATTTTATCAATCCAAGTATTACTATCCTGAAGCTCTACTGTGAATGCCTTACCAAATTTAATGCTCTTATTAAAATTGATCTTACACTCTTTTCCATTTGCAAAGAGCTTATTACCAGTAATATTTGCAGTTCCCGTAGCAGTGAGAGCACCCATAATACGAGGGACAACAAGGCTAATACGTTCCTGACGACGCTTCGGTTTAAAGTCCTCAGGAACGTATCCATACTCTTGATTATCTATAGAATAGATCATATCAAATCCAGTAATCGACATATTAGTTTCCCTCCTTAGTCAATGTGCTTAAAATTCTGTTTTCATAGTGGGTTCAGATAGAGGTAAAAACAGAAATCATAAGCTAAAAAGAAGAGCAAGGAGGAAAATATCCCTATGGGAATTGAATTGAATAGAGATCAAGCACAAGCTCTTTTTCTAATACAGAACTGGTGGGAAAGACACGATGAGCAAGTATTCGAGTTATCTGGAGTGAGTGGAGCAGGAAAAACTTTTCTAGTGAACTTCTTCATAGATTCCATTGGACTCGATATTAGCGACTGTGCTTTCACTGCTTTCATGGGAAAAGCCGCAATGGTCATGGCTCGAAACGGCTTACCCGCTCAAACGATTCATAGCTTAATCTACGACTATGTGAAAGTGCCAATTCTTGATGACGAAGGTCATTACCAATTTGACGATAAGAATAAAGTCATTCAGAAGTGGATTTTTCGTAAAAAAGAAACGCTTCAAAAAGATTACAAGCTCATTGTAGTCGACGAAGCATCTATGGTATCTGCTGAGATTGCACAAGACCTTCTCAGTTATAATATCCCAGTTATTGCTATGGGTGACTTAAATCAGTTGCCTCCTGTTATTGGAGGTGCTTTCTTCCTTACAGAGCCAGATTATCATCTTACTCAAATCATGCGACAAGAAGAGGGAAATCCAATCATCTACCTATCCCAATGCGTTCTAAATAATAGACCACTGGAACCTGGTACGTACGGAGATTCCATCGTATTCGGTCATGATACAAAAGTAACGAGAGAACTTCTTAAGAAGCATGATATCACTCTTACGTATTCTAATAAAATGCGTGGATTGATCAATAATTTCTATCGGAAAGAATTCTATCGAAAGAAGCAAGAAGATAATCCGGTTCTTGGAGAGCGAGTCATTTGCAGAAAAAATAACTGGAAACGAACGATTGATCACATCCTTTTCTTGACGAATGGAACTGCTGGAGAAATCACATATATTGATGACCAGAATAGGAATAGTCAGTATCTGACAATTGATTTCCACCCAGACTTCCTTCCTCCAGAAAAGCAATTCCGAAATCTAAAAGTTGACTTACCTGCGATGAAAGCTGACCCGGGAACCCAGAATGATGGGATGGATAAATATAATCAGCTCAATAAATTTGAGTATGCTTATGCTATCACAACTCATCTTTCTCAGGGTAGTCAGTATAATCGTGTGCTGCTTGTCAACGAAAGCAGATTCCAGAATTTCCCTGACAATCTATATAAAAAACTTCAATACACAGCAATTACACGAGCAATAGATAAAATCACTATTATTCTTTAAGATCATTTATCAGGAGACGTTATCTATGACAAGCCTAGTCTAGATAGCGTCTCCTGTTTTTGCATGCTCATTTTAACAGCTCAGTAAGACCTGAGAGAAAAGGAGTGCTCAATTATGGGTAAGAATATTTTACTGGAAGCATTGCGTAGTAATGCTAAAATCGGAAACATGTTTACTACAAATTCCACATTCACTGCATATCGGACAGGTTTCCCTGCTCTCGATTATTCAATGGGTTTCAACGTAAATGTATTTGACGCTGATGGAAACGTGAAAGAAGTATATCCTTCTATCGGCGTGACCTGTGGTTCTATCGTTACGATTATCGGTAAGACCCACGTTGGTAAAACTACTTTTGCTACTCAGATTGGATCTAGTATCGTCCGTCCTTTCGACAATGGATTCGTTATCCATTTCGACCTTGAGGGTGGTACGAATATGACTCGTATTTCTGCCTTGAGCAGATTTACTCCAGAAGAACTTCGTAATGGTAAATACATCGTTCGTCAGCTCGGTGTATCCATTGAAGAGATCAAGAAGACGATTGCTGAGCTGTATCGTACAAAGACTGCAAATCCAGATCAGTTTAAGTATGATACTGGTGAAGTTGATGAATTCGGTGACAAGGTCTACGTCTACGTGCCTACCGTCATCATCATCGACTCTGTCGCATCTATGTCTTCTTTCATCAATGAGAACACGAAGGATGGTCAGGCTGAGATGGATTCTATTTCTTCTCAGACTGATAGTTCTCGTTTCGCTGGACTGATGACTCGTTTCCTGAAAGAAATCATGCAGATGCTGAAGGCCGCCAATATCATTCTTATCATGATTAACCACATCAAAGATAAGATTAGCATGGGTGTTCCTCAGCCTGCTGAGATGCGTGGTCTGAAGCAGAACGAAACTCTTCCTGCTGGTAAGGCTCTTCAGTATTACACCAATACCATGATTCGTCTTACCTCTATTGGTAGCGAAAAATATGAAGTTGCAACCAATGGATTTGATGGATTTGGCGTTTCGGCATATTTCGTCAAAAACCGAAGTAATACCGATGGCGTCTCTGTGCCTCTTGTTTTTGACAAGGTACATGGATACGACTCCATTCGTTCGTCTATCAACTATGCGAAGGAAATCGGTATGCTTGGTGGTAACATCAATGGCTATTACTTTGGCGACCGGAAGGATTTGAAGTTCCCTGGACGAAATGTGCATGAAGCATTTACAGAGAATAAGGAACTTTACAGAGTCATGTACGATACTATTATTCCTGCTCTGAAAGCAAAACTGTCTACGGTATCTCCTTCTGAGATTATCGTGGATAAGGAAGAATTAGACTACTAACATTTTTCTATTGATAAACTTACAAAAAAGAAAGAGTGAAAGTGTATCGCTCCCACTCTTTCTTTTCAGCCATTAGACGAGGCTAATAGTTTGGTCCATATTTGGAGATGTAGCTAAATACTTACCAAATACGCCATTACTATTAAACCTAGACATCTGGCTGGTGAAACTACGCGTCAGTTCATCTCGTGAGACTTCAGCGTAGTCTGCAACAGGCGACAGCAACTTACATGTTAGTGATGTATAGTTGCTGTCGCCTTTTACATAGCTAGTACGTGCCATAATATATACCTCCTTTCTTATTGATTACCTTTATAATATATAATCAAAGAAAGGAGGTATACGTATTATAAAATCAAAGTCATATGTCCAGTGGAACGCTCATAGATAAAAGTCTTCTGATGCTTATTCCGAGCACAAACATTGAAGATTTCTGTATTATCACAATTTGATACCGTAAGATCGGAAATAGGCTGATAATCTCGAATCAATTCATATCGAAAGAGAGTACTGATACAAGCGTCCATATTTGGCCATTTGAAATTCGTAATCCAACGGAGCTCAGAATCTGACTTCATATCATGCTCTTCAATAGATACCTTCCTGTCATCCACGATCTGAGTAATTCGTGCAAACTTTCCATTCACATATTCCACAAACGGATACGTGTAATCTGGAAGTGGATTTCCGAGAAGTTTATAAGATAAAACGGATGGATCTTCCAGATTCTTTCGTTTGCAAATAGTCGGAGTAATATAATTCCAACCATTCGGATTTGAGAGGGAAATATATCTACCACCATGAATTATAAATTCATACATCGCTTTTGTCAATGGAATCTGATAAAGAGAATTTGATATCGTGGTAAAAGTAGAATCTGCCACAAAAGAATCCGATGGGTCAATCCCACGAAAAGGATTATATCCTTTATACGGTTCAGCCGATTCAACTTCTCCGTTTACGGTCGTCTTCACAAGATATGCCGTATCCATATCCATAAACAAAAAAATCGGTATTGCTCCAGAAACGGTGCCAAGATAAACTCCTTTGATCGGATTCCCTTTACTTCGAGAAATCTTATTTGCTCCCTTTGGAATAATCCGGCCAATAAAATCCGATACTTCATATCGAACACCGGATTTCCTTAAGTCATCAATTCCAGTCAAAGGATTAAGGAATTGAAGAGCTGAGGTAGCATACGATTCCATTAGACCAGCAGCAAGCTGGTATACATGTCTTGGTTTCATTCAAATTCTCCCTCCGAATTCATTGTCGCATTATATAAAATATCTTTTCCGGCATTGTCATAAAGCATGAGTGTGAGTCTTCCTTCCAAATTCTTTTTGAAAGCCACATATGCCGACTCAAAATCGACTTTTTCAAAATCGGAATATTTTTTGATCATTTTTCGAATCGAAGAAAATTCCCACTGCTCAAATTTATCTTCAAAGATTTTCTCAGAATAATTATTCAGATCCTTGATTCGAATCTTTAATGAAGTCACATTTGGCTGATACGGGAATTGCTTTCTCCGTTCTCTGTGGTAGAAAATCTCGATGTAAAACCGATCCAATATTACACCGCCATGCGCATCTAACTTAAAGAGGGCTTTTGTATTGATGTATTTGTCAATCGTACTATTCTCACAGACGTGTGGAACTCTACCATCTGTAATCGTCATTTCTATGATCCTCCTTAGTTTTGTAATTATATTTAAGGTAATCAATGTAATTACAAAAAAAGAAGGATACCTAACTGGTTGTTAGGTCCTTCTTCTGAGAAGTTATGCTTCCTTCGCCATGAAGGAATCATACTTCTCCTTGGCCACCTTCAAGAGGCCCTTGCTCTTGACGTACTCCGGTACGTCCTTCAGGATGAGTCGCATCCAGCCGTACATGAATACGGTGGACACAACCACATTGGCGATGATGGTCGACGTGCTCGTGCTGTTATTGTTTTTCATAGTGGTTTTCTCCTTTACGCTATTTTACGCTATTCGATTTCTTTTACTCTTCAACCTTGTGGTCACCGAACATCGGGAAGGTGACATCCTTCTCATGCTTGGTGGTTGCAGGGTCTTCACCGTAAGGGCAGCACTTCGGCTGACCATCGACGGTGTAGATCTTGTCCACATGCTCATCACTGACAGAGTTGCCAATGATGATTCTGGGCAGCGTGCCAGGCTTAGCATCGAGGCAAGCCTTGGTGATCACGCCACCAGTGAGCTCACCGTGGTTCATCGCCATGGTGTCTCCGCTGACGTAGTAGTCAGTGTACCCGGTGTTCTCGAGGGTGGCCTTGCGCATAGCCATCTCTCGTTCCATGGTCTGGACAGTCACCGAGTTCTTCTCGTCGAGCGCCTTCTTCGCATCACCCTTGATCTTATTAACGATCATGGGTGCAACGTCGATTGCAAAATCGACAGCAGCAACGGTCAAATAGATCGCTGCGCCTCCAACAAGGGCCTTAGCGAAGACCTTGCTGTCGTACTTGGCATCGTTCTTGCGAGCGACAGCACGCTGTGCGGCGCACTTGTTGCAGTAACCGATGTAGTTCTTGCTGCCGTTACGGATGGCCTTGCTTGCGTTCTTGATGATGTTGTTGGTTTTCATAATATGATCTCCTTCCGACCCTCTTATTCTCGAGGATCATACAAATTGATTTGACAGAGTACTCTTCTTCCTCTATCTTCTACCTGTATAATATATCATTATACTAATAGAATATACGGATGGTAAGTATATGCCCTAAAAACAATAGGGTAAGCTTTTGCTCCTAACTATACTAAACAGAAAGGATTGATATACTATGACGATTGATCAAGATGTCGGCGTGATGTATATTGCTGAAGAGACTTCTCCCGAGCAGAATATCGTTAAAGATATGAAAGTCCATCATGACGGTGATGTCTTTTATGTCGAGTTTGAATCCTGCATTCACTCATTCGATGTTATGAATCGTAACTCCCGTATGTATGAAGCTGCCAATATTGAGCAGTGCCTGAAGACTGAGCGTATTCAGCATTATCTGTCTCATGGCGGCTGGTTCGGTGAGATGAATCATCCCACTCCGAAGTACAAGGATATGCCCCTCGCTCCTGAGCGCATTCGTGATATCGACATGAATAACACCTCTCACAAGATGCTGAATCCTCATGTCGAGCGTAATCTGCTTATCTCCAAGATTCAGACTGACTCTGGCACTGCCGCCGGTATGAATCTTGCACGTAAGATGGTTCAGGGCTTCATCCCTGGTTTCAGCTGCCGCGCAATTGCGACCATGAACATCAAGAACTCCAAACCCGTTGTCAATGTGCGTCAGATCATCACTTACGACTGGGTTCTGTTCCAGTCTCATCGTGAAGCTGAGCAGATTACTTCTGTCGATAATAAGTTTATCACAAAGGATCCTGAAGGTAATAAGGTTGTTACAACCAATCATTACATCAGTGAGGCTGCTGATATTGCTATCCCCATGAAGGATCTGATCGGCCGTATTTCTGCAACTGATCCGAACGCTCAGGTTCTGATGGAAAGCTTTGACCTGGATGAAGATTCTGTCATGGGCTTTACTCGTAGCCGTAAGCAGATGATCATTCGTGATCAGGACACCAACACCATCTACTGCAATATCAATCAGAACTCCAAGCGTCTGGTTGATGATTTCTTCCGTTCTTTCGGTAAGTAATACTCAACTCATTTTTGGAGGTGAGTTATTATGAATATTTCTACTCTAGTCACACGAATGAAAATCGAACTCGGTCTTTATTCGTTAGCACTCCCGTTTGATAATCTGGATCAAGCCATTATGGATGTTATCCAGACGATTACCGTAAGAACGTTCAGCACATATTGCCCTTACCGTGAAACCTATCGGTTTGATCTTACGGATCTGACACGTGTAGAGAAGCACGCAAACTGGGAAACTTATCTTCTCCCTGATATTTTCGCAAACCATGAAATTACTCAAATCGTAGATGTGAAATACGATGAAGCAGATATTTCTGGTATCGGCTATTGGGGTGGTGGTATTCCAATTCTGCATGGCAATATGATGAATCAGAGCATCCTCTCAAATGCTGGTCTTGCTCTAACACGACAGACAGTTCCGAAGCTACTCTTCAAATACGAGCCTCCTCGCAAGGTCACTCTCTACAACGTCTTATGTAGTTCTCAGCTTGTCTTTGATATCGCTATGATTCATGACAAGAATCTGACCACTATCACTCCGACAATGGAAGAGTCATTCCATGATCTTGCAATTCTGGATGTCAAGGACATGCTCTATCAGACGATGAAGCACTACAATGAGATTCAGACAGCATATGGCACCATTCAGATGAAACTGGATGACTGGCAGAATGCTGCTGACCAGCGAAAGCAGCTCGTTGATGACTGGGCTAATCTGTATCAAATGGACATTATTCCATTTACATATGGATAAGAGAAAGATGCTTTGTCTTTTCTTCATTCTTCATATTTTTCCTCCTTGAATTTATAACAGTGGAAGTCGCCCACGATTAGTATTGACCGCTAATCGTGGGCGACTTTCGTTATTTACTTATCTTCAGAAGATTTCTTGGGAATCACAGGAAGAGTGGAGAAACCGGAATAGAACATGGGAACATAATTGACATTGCAATTATCAACTCCACTGCCAGAACCGTAAATCGGGAGAAGTGCAACGTGGATGGTACTAAGTTTGGCACCATGATCCTGAGCGACTCTTGCAGTGATGTGATACGTATAGCGATCATCCTCAAGACCGGTGATTGATCCATCAAGAGACACCTTCACATACTTGTATCCCATCATTGTGAGGAAGATCCTTAAGGTATCGCAAGCTGCCTGATAATCACCGAAGATAAACCTCGAGAAATTATCAAATCCAGTAACGCCATCGGCTGCTACGGAATTCGTGAAGAATACAACATTGTCATTTCCGTCACGGCAGTTACAATTCCGACGAGTCTGATAAATCATCATCGGATTCTTGGTATAATAAATGCCATCACACATCAGAGTCGTAAGATCAACCGTCTTGCCAGTCTGGTGATGAGGGATCGGAGTAGCTTCAAGTGCAGAAACTTCATCAATATTGTCACAGCCGCAGCTCAAAGAAACGATGCGGTAGCACTTACCATTGCCGTTTTTACTAGGCATCAAAGCAACAACCTCTTCAGCCGTAACGGTTGAAGATTCATCTGGCATGCCAAGTTCATAATCATCGGAAAACGCGGTATACATGCAACCATGAATCGGATAGACGTGCCGATCAAACTTCATAAACCTGCATTTGTGGGTAATGGAACACCATGCTTCCATAGCACCATTGTAGGAATTGAACTCGATGTCATAAATATTCGGATATACAACGATGCGACCTACTTCGCCGCGACCTGCATCGCCATTATCATTCTCTTTCAGTTCAACGAACTCACCAGTCTGGCTGCACATGTAAAGCCGTTTCTCAAAGCAAGAAACCTTCAAGCCACTGACAAAATGATCAACCTCACACCACATGTTGATGACATATGTATTGGCATCATTCTCAGTGTTAAAACGGATAATGTCACAGGTCCAAGTTTCACCATCCGTGTCATCGAACGTGGTAGTGAGAACCATACCAAGGCGGCTATCCTTCTTATAGACATAAGAAGTAGCTTCCTGACCAAACATGCTGATGTAATCAGCCAGGGTAGAACGAGCCTCATCAATGGTCTCAAAAATCATACCACTGAACGGATTCATAGAGATGTTACAGGGAATATCAATGGAATAAGGAGGAACATCTTTAACCTCATGCTTATCCCATTCGGAATGCTTACGATAGGTATAGTGGCAATGAGCACGATCATGCTCATATTCAGGGTGGCGATTGTCCCAATACCTCGTAAGATAGTCGGTAAGGAGAACCATACCCATGCCATTTTCATCTACATCTGTATGTGTCATAACAAACCTCCAAATAAAAATATGAAGAAGTAACGGACTTATATGTGAATCCATTACTTCTTCGTTTTCAGTATTATTTATTCCCAGTGGGCTTAATGTCATTCGTGCCGAAGAGCAGCCAAATGAGAAGACCAATGATATACACCAGGAAAGAGAAGTTTTCTCCCCGGCACTTTGCTCTGTATGCTTTGTATGTCATTGTACTCACCTCAGTCCTTCAGAGTCCCAACGACCACCGCAACGATCGGTGCAAAGATGATCACCGCTGCGATAGCAAGACCGTTTGTGACTGCGTTAAAAAACCGATTTACGCTCATAATAAAACCTCCATGTTTACCATCATGACGTGATTTTCAGAGAATATTTTTATCCTCCGATTACCACTCAGTTGGAATCACAATTTATTTCGAATTTTATCGCACGAATCAACACGATCACAGCGTCTGCTCATACCCTCTTCGGTCTTAGAATAAACCTGCACGATATGCTGAAGTTCTCTAAGCATATTCTTGGAATATTCACAAGCAGTACAACCGCAGTTCTTTCGTGCGTTAATTTCATCTTTCAGCCATTCTTCAACCATCGGAAGACAAGTGCATTGAGCAGCTCTGCCATTTCGAATAGTCCAAGGAATATCAAGAGGAGTTCCGGCACTTCTACCACCGGAACTACCATGAATCTGTTTGTATTCCATTAATCCCCATCCCTTTCTTCATTATAGTGACGATATTTATACAAGAAGAAGAAACCACCGAGAATCGCAAGCACTCCAACAAAAACTTCCATAGGATTATTGATGAGAGCAATGATTCGTCTAGTATTCCAGTTCTCGACTTCAAATCGAATGGTAAGATACAGACCTAAGAAGAAGAGAACTGCTGAGTTTACTTTGTAAAGAGTCTTCAGAATGTGATGATGTACGTCAGATTGTTTCATTGGTTTCTTCCTCCCGTATTAAAAGTATTAAGGAATTGTGCAAATACAAAAAAATCCATAGTGAGAGCACAGGTAGCTACTCACTATGGATTTATCATTTACTCAGCGTTCTGTCTATCGACAGTAATCGCTAAGATCTTGGTACGAGAATTACCGAGCTTAAAGACCTTCTTCGGTGCTGCTACTCTAGTGGACAGAGGAACGTCGCCAGACTTAATCGTCTCAGATCCAGTCTTTGCATATGCTGTGATAAGAGAACCGGGCTCAATACCACGGACACAGACAAGACGTTCACCTGGATCCATTGTGATCAATGCGACCATTTCCTTCTTCTTAGACAGAGGGAAATACTTCATCTCAGTGACCTTTGCACGTCCCTGATCTGTCACATACAGAACGAACTTATCCTTCGAAGAAATGCCATTAAAGCCAACACAGCTTTCATGCTTCTTCAGATTGATCATTCTGCTTCCCTGTGCAGCAGGTTTCATGATAGGAATATCACTGAGTTCCTTACGGAGACCATTGCCCTCGTCGGTATAAATGATGAAGTTATTCAGGCTTCGATCAATAGAGCAAGCTGCACCAACAAGAGCATCTCCATCCGTCACATTAATGACGTTCATGGATTTGAAGTTGTTGGACATCTCGTTTGCATCAATCGCCTTCATAACGCCCTTCTTAGTCAGGAAGATAGCATAGATAGAATGCTTCTCAAGCTGACTCTTTGTGGGCTGGATCATAGTAGCAACGATGGCACCGATACCCTTGCAATAGCGCTCCACAGGAATCCCATTCTCCTCCGGAAGAGAGTCCGGAAGAGCATGAACAGGAAGACGGTATGCTCGACCATTCACATCGAAGATAATCAGAGAGCGCTCATTATTGACAGGGATAACCATAGTCCGAGTGCTCATCTTTTCTCCGATTTTACCGACATTACTCTCTCCGAGGAGTACCTTCTTAATGAATCCATCCTCAGAGATAGCAACACAATGATCAGTTGATTCAATCTCGTCTTCTTCACCTTCTTTCACAATTGGACTCTTACGGGGAGAACCGAACAGCTTAATGCCTTCCTTCAGCTGACTGATGATCACTTCATCAATCTTCCCGTCGTCATCCAGAGTTGCTTCAAGATCTTTGATCTGTTGAATCAAGAGAGGCTCCTTCTTCTTATACTCTTCGTACGCATCCTTGGTGAATGCGTAGATTCGCATATTGGAAATCGTAGACGCCTGCTGAGAATTGATCCCATACTTCTCCATCAGTGCTTTCGCAAAAGCATCCTTATTGGAAGACTCACGAGCGAGCTTAATCGTTGCTTCACCATTCTTACCAGCAAGGATCAGAAGAAGAGCGTCGTTGATATTCTTCTCTTCCATCGTAGCAATCAGCTTCGAATTGAAGGAAGAACGAACTGTATCTCTACGATAGGAAATCCAATCCAGAAGGAAAGACTTCACACCATAGTCGATGTCACGATAGTCATCGACCATCTTCAGACCGACAGGATAAGTCTTCTTCAGACCAGTTCCCTTCGTATAGAGTTTCTCGATCGTTGCATACGGATCGGCATTCTGATCAAGATAGATGAGAGTCCGAACGTGCTTCTCTCCAGAATAGTCCTTGATGTCTTTAATCTCATCAAAGACCTTTTTCTCACGAAGCTCAACGATCTTTCGGATGATATCATCAATGGTTGTCTGAAGAGGAATCGAAGTAATGGTGATGATATTCTTCTGAACGTCAACTTCACATTTACCACGGAGAGTGAAAGTACCAAGGCCTTCGGCATTGATTCTTTCAAACTGACCATCATCAACGATTTCTGCTCCAGTAGGAGAATCCGGAATCAGAAGAATCTTTGCATCCGGATTCTTCAGAAGGGTAATCGTTGCTTCCAAGACTTCCTTAAAATTAAAAGGAGGGATATTAGAAGCAAATGCATAGCCAATACCAGACAGCTGAGGATTGATCAATGCATGAGGATACTTTGCAGGGAGATATTCCGGCTCAACGTCATCGCCAGTATAAGTCGGCTTCATGTCGACATTGGAGATATCGAAATCTCGGAAGAAGCACTCCAGTGCATACTTCGAAAGTTTGCACTCAATGTAACGAGAAGCTGCTGCCTCGTCTGACTTATAGGAACCGAAGTTTCCCTGGCCTTCCACGGTAGTAAGGTTATTCGCAATCGGAGAAGCCATCTTCGCACCGACGTCTTCAACTGATGCACTACCATGAGGATGATATGCTGCGGTGGTATCCGCAGCAGCCTTTGCCATTTTAATAAACTGAGTACGACCCTTTCCCTTATACAGAGAATAGAGGAATCGTCTCTGAACGGGTTTCAATCCGTCGATCATAGACGGAATAATACGGTAGAGATTCTTATTTGCACCAAACAGCTTGATGTAGTTTTCACACTCTTCCGCCAAATTCTTACGAATGATTTGTTCCATTCATGTCGTCCTTTCGTTTTTCATGATGTAATCTCAGTTTACATAAGGATCACTCCTATATATACGTTTTCCAGACAATGGAAATACAAGGAATAAGACGTAGACAGTGTAGTTACACGAGCTCACTGTCTACGTCTTATTTTATATTTTAAAGAGAGTTTGAATTATGGAAACCAATAACCCATCGCGGATTACTTTTCTGTTAGTTATCCAGATCATCTCTCTTGATGCGGTAAGCAGCCATCATTTCCTTACGTGCTCTCAGATCTTCTTCCGTTGTACCATGGAGCTTTGCAAAGATCTTCAGATCCTTCTCAACATCATCCATAGTCAACTGAATCAGAATACGGTTGTTCGGGTCAAGGGTAGTCTGCCACAGTTCCTTACCGTTTGCTTCGCCAAGTCCTTTAAAGCGAGACAGAATCTTCGCCTTGTACTTATTGGCAGAATCGAGGAACTCACCAATGCTCATCGGAATCTCAGGACCATCCTTCTCACAAACTCTCATCATATAACCATACTCAGAGTAGATAGGAGCGAGGTCCTCGATCTTCTTGATGAAGCGATCGGTAATCTTGATCGACTGGAACTTACCATCAATGATGCCAGTGATAGAACCCTTATCGGTTACTTTCAGCTCAGGGAACTTCAACTGGAGCATCTCGGTGAACTTCAGAAGGAACTTCCGATTACCAAAGAGAGTGGGAATGTCCGACGTCATATAACCACCGATAACGAAGTATGCGGCGATACGCTCAATGAGGAACTTATTGACACCGAAGTGGTTGGAGACACGAGTCAGCTCATCAGGATAGAATTCCGTATCATAGATGAACTTCTTAAAGACAGAACTCTTCAGATAGTCCTTACCATAAGAATCAAGAGCGACCTTATAGTTCTTCAGCACCTTATCCTGATATGCTTCGATGTACTCGTTCTTAGAACGGACAAACGGAGTCTTCTTATCGTCGATATGGTACAGAGGAGCGATTGCTTTGTACAGCTTACCGGCTTTAACCAGTTCCGGCATATACAGTGCATGGAACGCACCGATACCAGAAGAGATATTATAGCCGTCGACATCGGAGTCTGTCTCGATGATAATCTTGTCATAATAGCAATTGGCAAGGTTAAACTTCGGGCCAAAGTTTGTCTTCAGAAGCTTGACGTAGGTATACCATTCCTTGTTGGCAAGGATGGTAGATGCGTCACGCTTAAAACCGTTCGCAGTGACGCCACGGAAACTGAAGAATGCCTGAGTGTCAGGATCACGACCGTTAACCAGAGAGCCAGCTGCCGAGCGTCCCTCACAGATGTGAAGCTCTTTGTAAGCCTTGCCATCGTTATTGCAAGGAGTGAAGTTCGGAATCTTGTGCTTGTCAAACTTATTGACGGTCTCCTTGATCGTCTGCTCACGGATCTTGGAAGCATCAACACGAGCTTTGCAGTTCGTCTTAATAACCTTCACGATCGCATTCAGCTCGTCCTTATTCTCCGGCTTGGAATAGTATCCATCCATCGCATCGGAAGCGAGCTGCTTAATCGGAGCGAAGAGCATGTCGTTGGAGATCTCGTTCTTGGTCTGACCAACGAATTGCATCTGAGCATCGGTGAAGATATTGACAACCAGATTCATACCGGATTCAATATCAACCTTTAACACAGAATACTTATTCTTCTCTCTCTCACTCAGAGCTTCATTTGTCTTCTTCATAAAGAATCGCCAGATAGCTTCTCTGACTGCATTCAGATGAACGCCACCAGAAGTGGTATTCACGTAGTTACAGAAAGAATCTACCCAAGGCTCAAGAGAAGTCGTGTATGCAAATGCAAACTGAAGAGACAGGCTTCTCTTAATCGTCTTTTCTCCACGGTAATCCTCATCGAGTTTGGTTTCACCGTGGAAATCTTTCGGCTTTACCAAGACAGAATCTGTCAGATGAGATTTCAGAAGATCACTCATATTGCCAGACTTATACTTGGTGCTGGAGATAACTTTATCCATACCCTTCTCGACCGTATAAACGATCTTGCAATCAGAAGGGATGAAATACGAAATACCATCCAGCCATTCTTTCAGGTCATCTTTATTGATGACTGCTGATTTACCGAGGTACTTCGTAGAGGGAATGAATTTGAGAATACAACCATGCTTCTTGCTAGACTTCTTATGCTCGTCTGCAATCTTCACACCATTCTCAAACTCGATGTGGTGGCAATTTCCATCGCGGTAAGATTCCCAACGGAACATGGCAGACAGTGCGTTTGTAGCAGTCAGACCGACACCGTTTTCACCGGAAGAAGCGCCACCCTGTTCACGGGTAAACTTACTACCGGAATTCAGTTTTGTACACAGAATATCCATCGGGATCTCCTGAGTCTCCGGAATGCCACGACCATCGTCTTCGACAATCAGAGAACCATCCAAAACGTCAAGAGTTACCTGAATATTCTTAGCAGGACTTTTGGGGTTTGCACATTCATCAATAGCATTTTGAATTACTTCTTTTGCCAGATGCAGTGCACCTTTACGACCGACATAAGAGATATACATGCCGGTTTTCATTTGGATCTTTTCAATATCCGATTCGATGTATTCCATCTTATCGTCTTTAAATTGGGCCATTCATATCGTCCTTTCGTTTTTCATGCGTAGTCCTATACGGATTAATGGAAAGTTTCCCAATTTATGAGATTAAATCCCTTTCGGATCATAGACTTCCTAGCACGAAAAAAAGAATCCAATGTGAATTTGCTATTACACAAATCACATTGGATTCTTCTCATTTAACTACAGTTAAACACAGTGCTTCAATTTTGACGCGATTGTAGCACGTTTTGAGATAAGGTAGCTAAGCTTATCTTTCTCTGTAGATCAATACCACTCGCCAGCAACACCGGAGCCATCGTTGTCGTTGTTGCCCTTGCCGTGCTTCTTGTCCTGGATCACCTGATTCTTGGCACCCAGCTTGATGATCTTGGCCTCGAACTTACGCCACATCTTCTGACGCCATGCGAACGCATAGGTTGCACGATCGACGTTTGCGCCGAGATCCAGCATACCGACCATCAGACGAACCTGATTGTCGACTGCATCGGAAGCCTCCCAGATCTTATCCAGATCCTCCTCGGTGGGAATGGTGGGAGAAATGATCTTGCCGCACAGACGGCACTGCATCATGCCCTTCTCAGCAGGGCGCAGAGCAGCCTTGCGCCGACCCTTCTTGTTGATGATGACGTGCTCACAGCCACAGGTCAGCAGCTTCTTCTCAGCCTTGCTGATACCCTTCAGACGAAGCTTCTTGTTGGCATGCTTAGAAGCATACTCAACGGGATTCTTCATGCAGCTGACGCTCAACGTCTCGCTCATGCTCTTCTCGTCCAGACGCTTGGACAGCTTGGTGCTCACCTTCTCGGAAACACCCTTACGCTTATCATAACGATTATTATGCTTGCCCATTATTCTTGCTCTCCTTTATTAGAAAAAGTCCTTGGTGTGCTCATCGCCGCTTGCGATGATCTTGTTCATGCATGCGACAGTCTTCGGATATTCATTCTCCGGCAGGCTGCTCACATAGTATCGGCGCTGAGAATCACGGTTGTTTGCTGCGTCGTCCTTGCGCCAGTTGTAATACAGACGCAGGGCGGCAGTGATGGTTTCCTTATCGTAACTCTCGAGCTTACCAAAAGCCCAAGTAGTCAGCTGGTCATAGACCTCCTGCTGAGTCTTGTTGAGGCTGTTGTAACGCTCCTTACGCTCCAGCATCGCACACACGATGAAACTGGGGATGAAGTCGTCGCCCTTACGGAAGACGAATTCGATGATCTCACCAACCGGTGCACACAGAGGCTTATCCTTTGCCAGAGTATACAGGCAATTGATAAGCTTTCTGTAGAAGTAGAACTTCTTATTACAGCGGTTGTCGTTGCGGATATCCAGAATGGAAGTATCCGGCAGGATGCTCAGCACACTGAATGCAGTGGCTTCATCAATCCCGGCCTTCTTTGCCTTCTTGATCTTCTTTGCCAGAACCAGCTTGGACAGCTCAACCATATCGTCGATATCCGTAACGATGGTCTCACCAGTCTTAGCAGACTCAACGCGAGCCTGCTTTGCCAGCGCCTCAGCCATGTCCTGGACCAGGACTGCATACAGGGACTGGTTCTCAAAACCATCGCCCTTCTTGACAGCCTTTGTGCAGGCCTTCACGAACTCGGGATCAGACAACCCTTCGTAGAGGTCGTTCTTGATCTCAATCACTTCCTGACGATAGCCATAACTGACGAGCAGAGGAATCACACTCTCGCCCATCCACTCGAGCTTCTCGGTGTAATAGGCCTTACGAGCATCCTTCTTGCTCTCGTAAAAGTCATTGTCCTTACGCCACTTCTTGAACGGCATGAGGAAATTCTTGACTTCCTTAGGAATCTTAAATTCCCGTTTTTTGTTGTTGTCCTTACTCATATAATGAGTCCTCCTTGAATTTATTTATCCCATAAAGAGGGGATAGCCAAAATTACCTTAGTGTAACCACCTCGGTAAAATACTATTCCCCTCTTATGAAACCTTACTTAGATGCCGAACTTCGAGAAGATGCTCTTCAGGTCGAAATCTGTACCTGCTTCCTTTTCCTTTGCAGGAGTACGGGTGTGGCTCACCTTCTGGCTCAGCTTCGAAACATCAATCTCGGAGATGATAGAATCGTCAGCCTTTGCCTTCTCCTGCAAAGAATTGATCTCTTCGATTCGATCATTGATCTTACGAAGACGATCGTTTGCTTGGCTCATGCCAGAGCACACGATGAAGACGTTGGACGGAAGATGACGATCAGTATTGACCGCCACATGCTCAAACTCCTCGACAGGAGTACCAACGACATTCAGAACCTTCGGGATATGGGTATCAAACCGATCGTTCAGATCAGAAGACAGCGCACTGATCACACCAGTACGTGCAATCACGCCATCCTTCTCGAGATCTGCAATCGGAGCGGTACGCAGAGCATCAATCAGAGCATCCTCGATGTCGATGTTATCTGCGTCACGACGCTTTGCGATATCCCGAACGCCAGCAACAACAAGACGGCCAGGAGTACCGATGATGTTGAGCATGTCTCTCTCGTCGATGGATGCGTAACGAGTCGGAATCTGATAGGTTCCGCGGATGACATCCATATCGTTGACGACCTGCTCGTTCACAGAATCCATCATGGCGATCGCACTCTTCGAACAACGATCATTATCATACAGCATATATGTAGTATCCGTCATGGTGCCATACAGCTCCTTCAGATACTCAACGCTGTTCAACTGAGTCGACAGAGCTTCCTTGAGCGTAGGAAGCACGCCAACCGTGACGACAGTACCCTTCGTGTAGACCTCACGAATGATATTGGTCATCAGGATCGCAGTACCAGAACCGGTACCGCCACCAGTAGAAGACACCACAAACAGGATGTCACTTGCGAAGACGTCCTTCAGTTTCGGATTCTCAAGGATGTCCATAACGGACTTCTTGAGCATCTGCTTTGCCATGATACGCTGCTTGCCAGCGCCCTTGGCGTCACCCATCAAGTAAACCGGAACGTCTTCCGGCAGGGTCTGGATATCTCTTTCACTGCTGTTGATCGCAATCACAGGTACGTTTAGCTTCTTCATAGCCAACGCAGCGATTTGCGAACCGCAGTTACCGATACCCACTACAGAAATACTTAGCATAAATCATGCCTCCTAAAAAAATATTTTTTTGCACGAATAACTAATGGTTTCAGCTTTCGTACTTAAGTATAATATATAAACAAAAAACCGCATGAATAATTGACGCAATGTCATTTTATTCATGCGGCTAGTTTCAGCTTACAGGCATCAAATATCTGTTTGATTTTAAGAACCGTAAACGCGATAAATGATGTGCATATCCTTTGTGAGGCTCATAGGCTCAGTGGGGATGTTCAGCTTAGAGAACAGATGGATGTCAGTATAGTCACCCATAGTCTCATTCGTATCTGCAGGGTTCAGCTTTGCATTCGCGTCATAGACGGCAGAATACAGAGCAATGGAGTTCACACGGCTCTCCTCAACGTTACCCTGAGCAGTGAACCACTCCTTGATGTCCTTCTTGGAGATGATCAGGTTCATCTCAGTCAGAGTCTGAACGCCCTTACCATAATCCTTGGTAAAGATATCGCTCTTGACCTCAGAACCATCCACGCCATCCTCAGTGGAATCGTCATAGAAGTGCTTGATGACAGGTTCGCCATCGAAACGCTTCAGATAGTAAGCGGTGGTGTTTGTATCGGTCTTCTTCACCTTACCAAAGTAACGCTTCTGATCATCAGTTGACAGAGTCTCATTGGTATAACGGAATGGAACCATACCGTCAACAGCACTGTCACGGTACTTAACTTCCTTAGCAGTCAGGTTGTTCTCAGCAGAACCACTGACGCCAATACCGAACAGGCAAACCTTCGTACCATATGCATGAGGGTTGGGGGCAGTCGGCTTCACAGTAGCGCCTGTTGCAATGCCAAGATCCTTATTCAGAGAAGGAACCTCAAGAGGGCCCTTCACACCAAAGATCTGCTCCATAGCAAACTGGACGCCGCCAATAGGAACCATGTTCTCAGTCTCGAACACGACCTCATCAAGTTCAGAAAGACCAGTCTCAGGATTCTTATGGAGGCCGTAGCCACCAATGATCTGGGTACGAGCCCACAGGGTATTCCGATGGTGATGGTCATTGCCAATGTCGACCTTGTCATTCATGGAAAATCTATCGTTAAGTTTCTTAATCATAGATTTCATCATCCTTTCTTAGTATATTGAGTAATGCAGGTTCTCAAAAAATCAGGTTACACTAATGTTTTCAGACCTTATTCTTCATAGAAGATTCTGCATTCGTCTTTAAATCCAAGTTTTGTATTTACCGATTCATTTATCTCGGGAGCCATGATAAAGTCATAGAATCCCATATGAGATGCTGCACCGTGCTTTGCGAGATACTCTTTCGATATATAGGAAACTTCATCAGAGAAATGGTATCCATCCGGAGTCAAATAATCACCATGAGTGCTTTTATGAGCATCCGTGAAATGATACTTACTCATCAGTCGATCAATTACAACTTGCATATGATTCATCTGATCAGTGAAGGTCTTTCTATCAAAGAGTCTCATAAGAACTTCAATGCGAATTGCATCACGATAGCGCAGATAAGTTTTATCCTGTAAAAGAATAGCAAATTTATCTGTGTCATCAGTGAACCTGAATCCGTCTTTATCAAAGACTTCAATCTCTTTCTTAAAGAATTTCTCTACGTAGAGACGGAAGGTCTTATCGTTGAGTTCATCAGTCTTTGACACGACATCAGATCTATCTCTAAGCGTATATCCAGTCTGCATCGGGTAATACGTCTGATAATCCAATCCATCCTTAAACTTCATGTAAGTATCTGGATGAATAAACTTGGAATAATCGAAGAGCATATCATAGAAGCCAAATTGAGTGTCGTTTGCTACGAGATCTATAAAAGTCCTGAGAATTTCATCTCGGAAAGGAATTCGGTTCTCATACATCTTATAGATAACTTCATACCGGAACCAATCATGAATATGAAGAATCGACTGAAGCCAGATATAATCTGTGATCAGTTCAAACTGATTCCTATCATTGATCTTGAGATCATCTTTCTTTCGGATATCTACTTGGATATGATGGATGTCATCAATGAACCGAAGATCAGAGAAAAGATACAAAATGGAAGACACGTTCACATTATCTCTGAATGTCAACTTCGTATCCATATGCTCCGTAATAGAAGCTTCCAGCATGTCTGTATAGCCAAATAACTGGTCATCTTTCGGATACAATGTAACGATATATCGTCCATAATCCATTAGACGGAGCAAACTCTCTGGCTTCATATCCAAGACATAGATAACTTCCATATTCAGAAGGTCTGTTGTATAGGATTTGAAGAACCGGATGAATCTCAGAAGAACATCCTCCATCGTAGAGGAATATCCAATAGACGAACCCAGAGTTCTCAAAGAAGGAATCAGCTTCAAAAGACGATTGATGATATGATTTGCATACTGAGGAACCTGATCTTTGTCAGTACTTTCGACGAATGCCCAAAGTGCCGGATTCCGGTACATCAGATAATCCATAAACGTTGATGCATATCTAGGAGCAAACTCCAGACGACATCCATTTACCATACCAGCAAGTTCATCATCGAAAATGACTCGATTGTCTCGTGTTGAAATGGCAGCATCAGATGGGCGCATACTGATATAATATTTATGACCACGAATTGGAAGGAACTTAATAAAGCTCTTTCCGCTATCGTAATCATAAGCAGGATTATAACTTCTGATATAGGTATCGTTGGCATCGAACTCATATACCTGAGACCATGTGCTAGATGCCGGGTGGAACTCCACATAAGAGCCTTCCTGGATATCTTTAAACAGATTGCTCAGATAATTGCATGTCGTAATCGTAGTCTTATCATGGACAAGACAATGCTCTGCATCTTTTGTAGTATCAACGTGAGCAAGAATCCATCCTTTTGTGAATCCATCATTCTGAGTGATGGTATCCCAATCGGTAAACGGCTTCGAGTCACCGATTGCAAAAATATCCTGCGTTTCTTCAGCATAATATGCTGCATAATAGAAATCTTTATACAGACGATATTCTTCAATCGTTTCCGCATGAGCCATTTTATTCAGAAGGAAATCGTACATCGTAAGAATATCCGAATACATCATATTCAGATTCTCTGCCGTATACGGACCATCCATCTCAGGACGCTCAAAGTACTTAGCAAGCTCATCATTCAGTCTGTCATAATACGGACTGGACTTCAGCTTCTTCTCATACGCTTCCTTCTCTTCTTCCTTAGGATTCTCTTTATACTCATAACCAAGAATAACCTTCTCACGAATCTTATCAAAATTCTCACGGAAGTTGAATCCCATCACATGAAGAATCTTAGAAGGGGTATACAAGATGTTACCACGAAGATTATTCATCTTACATGTAAGAGCACAAAGAGTAACGATCGCATCGAAGATGCTAATGCTCTGATAGGTAAGAATTTTCGGAAGATCAAGGAAAATCGTGTATTCCTTAAAACGATTATCCAGAAGCATCTTCAGAGCATAGACGTTATCAAAGAAAAGTCGAGTCATTCGATACGAAATTGAGACACCCATGTACTTTGTCTCAGCATAGTTATACTCAATCTCATACAATGATTTCTTTAACTCATCGTCATCAATCCAGTACGGATCAGGAGAAGTAACGCTACTATACGATTCAGAAATAGCTTCTTTCTGAAGAGCATGATAGTAGTCATGAGCGCTCACATCAATCTTCTTGAAATAAACGTCATACATCGTCTCATAATCAGGAACTTCTCTTCCTGTAGCAGGATCTTTCTTCGTTGCCACAATAGGCAATCCATTTTCGTCAAACAGCCGATCTTTAACCAGGCAGTATTTATAGATCTTAAGACGATCGAATCCAAGGATGGATGCGATGTCTACAAGAACTTTCGTTGTACCCTTATTCTGAACGAGAAGATTCAGATTCTGAACGATTTGAAGCTTCGTATCATTATCCAATGCACTATCATACGGAACGCCATAGCAATTAAACAGGCATCTCACACAATACTCATCAAAGAAATCACGCTCAATCGTGAACTTCAAAATACGAGCAACGAACTGCTGAAGAGTCATCACCATGATGCACAGAGCAATGAAATTGTCATAATACCCAATCGTCTGGCGATGCTCGGGGACATAAATCGTCACCATAAAATATTCTCTGCACTGAGAATAGATCAAAGAGAAACTATTCCACATCGTAGCAGAAGAAATATTCGGAACTCGGATAATATCAAAAGCCTTTGCACTTCTTGCTGTCACAAGGTCGACTGCTTTACTACCAAGATAATTCAAATATTTCTTAGTAGGATTCTCAGCAATCAGTTTATCAATGTATCCAATTGCTTGAAGCACTGATACTTGACCAATATCCAGTTCATGAATAGCGACATCGCTGGGAAGATTATATTCTTCTGCGATGTCAGCAGGTACGTAAAAATACTCATCCGGATCTTCATCTCGATCAGGAAGACCGATCAGCATGCGATAGTAGTTATTCTCTTCCACATAGGTAGAGATAATCTTCTTGCGTCGATTCTCGACGAGATCTTTTCTTACATCATGCTGGAAACCGATCGTACCATCAGCATTTTTGTATTTATAAATGACAGGAATCTCCCGATTATTATAGACATAATCAAGCAGTTCCCCTCGTGTGATCGTAATTCCCGCAGCATCATAAACTTCGAGAATTTCTTCTTCAGTGAAATTTTCGTAACCTTCAAAAGTATCTTCTTTGCGCATTGCTCTTACGTAGAGATCGCCGTTCCGCATACTTTCCAAAGTCTCTGATTCGTCAGCTAAGACTTTATACTTGATGACAGAATCTTGTACGATGGTCATAAAGTCTTTTGAAAGCTGACTTACCATATTAATATCAGCCATTGTATCACACTCACCTCCATTATTATTTCATTCTCAGAGATTATACCAATGTCTTCACTAGAGAATTCTAGGGCCAATAAGAATATGCCCTAAAAACATGCTATTAACGATTTTTAATAGAGAGGAGAAACTACTATGCCAAGAAATCTCCCTGGTATCGAATATAACCAAGAAAAAAATGAATCCGGAAAAGTAATTCCGTTCGTCAATGCTGGCGAAAGTATGTATCAGATTCCTCTGTATAAAGGAGTTGAATACTTCTCAAATATTGATTCCTATACGAATTTCATCAAAGGCTGTGAACGTATGGTGAGAACGAATGATCGTTACTCAAAATACATTTACTACTTAAAGAATGTCATTGGTCTGGATCATTGCCAAGTTCTTCCTGATGTAGAGCCTGATGTAGAGGGAAAGATTGAAATTGAGATGCACCATGGTCCAATCTTCACACTCTTTGATTATTGTGAGATTATGACAGAATGGTTCATCCTCAATAATAAAAAGATCAGCACCTTTAGAATTGCTGATGAAGTAATGAATGAGCATCAGTTAAACCATATTCAGGTTGTGATGCTTCTTGCTACAGTTCATGAGGAAGTTCATAACAGAAATATCTTCATCAACTACAATCAGGCATGGGGTGATCTAAATGCATTCATTGAGAAATATGGTATTGCAATGAGTGATCGCCTCAAAGAAAAACTCAATAAGTACATCGACCGTTCTATGATGTATGATAGTAACGACTTTGGCATTCTCCAGCTAAACGACACGGTAGTTAAACTAGCCGCTAAGAAAGGAGACTAATATGTCTACATCTCTCGTAATTGCGATTGTGATAGTTGCATTTATTATCGGTGCAGCTGTCGCATCACGCATTGTCTATGTCCTATATAATTATAAAATCAATAAGGTTCTTACAGAAACTCAGAATCTTATCAATCGGATTCAGGATTCCACTCCTACTTTGGAAATTGATCAAAGAATCAAATGTACTCGAGAGTTACTGACTCTCATAGATGATACAGTAACTCTCGAGCTTGTGAATAATAAACGCTATGAAATTTTCCTCGATAAAAAAGGAAAAAATATGGATATTGATAAAGACATTGAAGAAATTTCTAAGGCAGTATTTAATTCAATCAAGCCTGAAATCTTCAGTGATAAGAATCTTGTCATGACGAAAGAATATCTGATGCGTTGCATCACAAAGAGAACTTTCGTTGCTGTCCTCACATATGTGGACAAAAATATGATGGATCAGCTGACTCAGAAAGAGCAAGCATAATCCATCATACATGTCAAGAACTCAAAGTAAATTCGTACTGGTAATGGCCAGTTTCCTCCACGTACTTCTTCTCAATCTGAGCAGGAGACGTGGAGATTTTATTCGGCATCATATCGTACCGATACTTAGCCTTTTCAAGTTCTTCTCGGAATTTATAGGGATGGAAATCAATCGTATTCCATTTCTGTTTTACCTTGAAGCATTCCCTCTCATGATAGAAGAATTTCACATGCGGAGTGTAATAGTCTGTCAGTTTAAGGAAGATAATCAGATCATCAATGAACTGATACTGTGAGACATAAAGCTTACAGCAGAACCCATCCGACATGATATCGTCGTGATTCTTATAAAAGTAATTGCTGATCCAATCAGGAATCAATCCATCCGGTTGGCATACCCCATACATTTCGTTGTAAATAACTTCGAGCAAATCAATCCTCTCCTCAGTATATCAGAATATTGAGGAGAGGAATTATCACCTTAGAGAAGTTATAGTCGATATTTAGATGAGCTGATTTCTCCGATCCTTCATATGGTATGAAAGTCTCATCATCGTACGTGACTTCTCCACCTTCATCAATCATTAGACTATTCTGGTTGAATTCTCGATAGTACCCAGGTTCTAGCTGTTTCAGCTTATACGCTGTCGTAAAATCTGAAAGATATCGAAAAATGTTGTGTTGTTTTCCTTCCTCAATATGTCTGAAAAGTTGTTTGAAAAATGTGAGCATGTAATCTTCGTGAAGATGTAGAGTCTCATCAGAGATTCCCTTCACGGCAAGTAGTTCTTTGCTAGGCAAATATGAGCCTTTGTAGTAGAGCTCCAGTGGTGGTAAATAGAGATAAGAGCTATAGACATTTTTCGGTCTGAATAGGCATGGGCCAAATTCATTTACCTTGCATTTCCGAAGGCAAAAGATTGCATCTTTCTTGATCGCAAGAATATCTTCATCTTGGATATTATTTGCTTCAAAGAATCTTCTACGAATGTCAACGAATGCTTTCTTTAATCCTTCATTAAACTCTTTATTTTTTCTACACAGCTTACCAATCTTCACCACTCGTTTACTTCTTGGTAGAGCCGATATTTTTTCAATCTGATCCTGTGGTAAAAGATGGTATTCAGAGCACAGGCTAGTATTTGCTGATTTTAAGTCATACTCAATAATCGTCTTTCCAGTTAAAATGGAAATTCCTTTATTGAGGTAATTATCTTTGAGGTATAGCTTACTATATTCTTCTGCCATTTTCACAACCTCCTTTTCGATTAATTTCCTGTCGATTTCACTATGAGAAGACAAAAAAGAGACAGCCAGTGGGCTTTCGCCCACCGAACTGTCTCACTAGGGAAATTATCTTCTGTTGTATTGTGCCTCAAGCAGTTCAAGAAGTTTACTAGCCATTTCTGCGTGATTCATATCAGAATAATACTCATCTCTGGCTTTCAATTCATTCTTCAACTGCTTCGTGGTACAACTTTGCACGTACATTTTACGTCCTCGACGCGTCATCATACTACGCATCTTGTCCTCTTCCTTGGCACCCTTAATTACATCATCGCAGAGAATCAGGATGTCAATGTCGTTTTGAGTAAGAGCACCACCTCCTTTCATGTGCCCAGTCTTCTTATAGTCGTAGATTTCAAATCCGAGGAATTCTTCTCTCACGAAATCACGAATGAGCTTGAGATGCCGATACTTCTTCTCGCACTCGGCGCATACAAATACAATCGTAAGATCAGATTCATAATGTGCCTTGATCATAAGAGCAAGTGTCGGAAGCATTCTATGAAGAGACTCCTTATACTTCCTTTCATATTCAGGATCTTTATAGTCTTTATAATCCAGAATCATTTCCATGTCCGGATAGAATCCAATAGACCCGTCTATGATTTGCTCTTTAAACTTACTATTATTCGCGATCGTCCCACGACGGACTCTTTGAGATGCCAACACGAAATTGGTCTCAAAGATATCCTCGGCTTTTTCTTCTACGACATACTTTGTGATGAGCGTTTTACCACTCATAAAGTATATCAACGTTTCTCATCCTTTCTGGGAATCAACGACGAGTAATGACGAAGTTCTCGTCCTCATCGTCGTCTTTCTGAGGAGTACGCATAATGGTTGCTGCACGCTTCTCTTCCTTCCGACGATCCGGGAAGAAGTCATCCTCATCGAAAGCATCATCGTCTTCGTCATCATCGTCAGACGAATCCTGCTTCGGTTCTTCCTTTTTGTAATTCGGATCACCAATCTGCTTATAACGCGCAATGATCTGATCAAGCTTTGCCGGATCATTAATAGGCGCGAGAATTTCAGCAACATCCGTCAGAAGTTCACGCTTCTTTTCAGACGCATCAGAGACTCCAGTCGCTTCTGCAATCTCTTCATCGGTTGCAATCATATCCGGAGTCAGAGGCATTCCAGTGGCCATCGCAACGGACGGATCAATCCCTTCTCCAGACTCAACACGCTTTTTCTGCTCATCATAGATTGCATTCAAACGTGCTGCTTCTGCATCGGTTTCTTCGTCAACGCCTTCGATCGGATCATCATCCTCAGGCTCATTGGCATCCATGATCAACTGGAAGATGGAACCAATGAACTCAGGATCGTTCCACTTGGTATCAACGAGATACTCAGAGATGTCTTTGTTCGCAGGAGTATTCCCAGCAGTCATCTCAGTATCCGGATCCAAATAGAACTTATGGAAGAATGCCTTCATTGCCCGAGCATTGTCTTCAGACTTGCAAATCGCTGCAACCTGAGGCATCGTTGCATTCGTAAAGCTGAAACTGGACTCTGCCATAACCGTCTCAAGATACTTCTTGAAGAACGTCTCACAGATACCGTGCTCTGCAAGATAATTGAAAGCAATGGCAAAGTTGTCAAAGCTCTCATTGTCCGCATAATATCCCGCAACATAATTCGTACCAACCGGGAAGAACTTATACTGAGTATCATTGAACTCAGTAATCGTTGCCATGGATGCTGCGAACTCATCACGAGACATAACGAAACTCGGACGGAAATGAATTGCGGAATTCATGAACCAATCGAATGCTTCGATGGTATCCTTGTGCCCAACGATCGTGTTCGCATTCGGATTCACCTTGAGATAATCCAGATTGATGCACAGAGCATTGACACCATCACCAATCTTGACGACATTATCAAACAGCTGCTGAGAAACCGGATTGTCTTTGAAGAAGATATGGAGAGAATTGAACTGACTCTCGATCGGAATCGTATACTTAATATCGTGAGACACAAACTGAACGTCATGGGGCATCGGAGCTTTGATCTCTTCAAACACAAGAGGCACAGGTTCCTTTGCCTTCGCCTGTTCCAAAACCTCCGGAGGAATTGTCTCAGGCTCTTTCGGCTTCTCCTGCTTGACAACATCATTCTGACCAAATCCAGAATCATTCCGAGCAGCATCGAGAATCTTCTTCAGATAATCATCGTGCTTAGATGCCTCTTCCAAATCAACCTTCTTCGGAGGTTCACTCTCTTCGTCATCCTCATCATCATCGACTTTCGGAACAGGAGGAGTCAATTCCAAAGACTCAGGGACTCCGTTGTTACCTTTCTTCAAGAAAGAATCCTCCGGATTATACTCAAAGCCCAGATTGGACGAAAGACTCTTCATCCATTTCTCGAAGTCCTCATCATCAGCATCATCCGGCTCGCCGAACTTACCCGGGTCGATATGGACATCGGATTCTTCCTCAGAATCATCACCTTCGTCAGACTCATCGGTAGAATCTTCTTCCTCTTCGTCATCGTCCTCTTCTGATTCGTCGTCATCCTCATCATCCTCATCAGAATCGTCAGAGTCATTTGCCTGAGCATACTTGAAGACACCAACGAACTTTCCGTTGTCCTTCTCCTCAGGTTCCTCTTCTTCCGTCATCTGACTCAGAATCAGATCGTTATCAGACACATCAGAAGACTCTTCCTCCTCATCTTCAGAATCATTCAAAATCGGATAACATACAGGAAGCTGATTCAGGAGATCCTCTGTCGTAATCTTCGTCGGAACATGCTTACCCTTGACAACGACAGTATCTCCTTTCTTGCATTTCTCTTTCTTAGCCTCTGCACGAACCTTGTTCATGTCAACAGGCTTACCGGTCTTCTTTTCAATTTCGGTTGCCATATCATCGAGAGCAATCAACGCATCGAGCGTCAAGGCAGCCTGCTCATCACGAGACCGACGCTGGGCTTTCAGAGTATAGCCCAGATAATGAATGTCCTCTTTCACAGAGGGATCCGGATTGATAAATACCGGACGAACTTGGTTTGCAAAATCTACAAACCCATTTTTCTTTTTAGACATTTTCGATTTCACTCCTTTAATTATTTTAAGAGTTTTTACCTCTCTAGTATATTACATATAAATGACAAAAAGAAACAGCACTAACTTTCTAGCCGGGAGTTAGTGCTGTTTCTAATTATGCCATAGCGATCAACTGATCCAGATATGTCTTGGCTTCTTCCGAGGTCATATCTTTCTTCAGTTTCGGACCAGAGCAATCTTTTTCCAGCGTCTCTTTCTTGGACTTGCCACGATACTTCATCGCTTTCTTCTCACCAATCTCAACGAATTGAGTCGGAGCAGTCAGCTTATAAGCGCCTTCAGCTTCCATGATATTGCCGATCTCATTCTGCTCGTCTTCCTTCGAAATTCTTCTCCGGATCGCAGAAAAGCTATACTTCTCTTTACAGAATGGGCAAATCAGGTTATTGTAGTCCGGATCAAATTGAAGTTGAGCATGCTCGTCACACTTCGTACATTCAAAACCACGATAAGACAAGGAATAGATATATGCGAAATCGAGAATCACGATTTCGCCGTTTTCTCTCGTTCCCCAGTTCACGTAGTTATTGGACGAAACGCCGATATCGCCAACCAGATAGTTCTGACTGATTTCTCTCAGAATGTCTCTCATCTGATCCTGACATGCCATATAGTCTGCCATGGAAAAGATCGTCACATACTCAAAGAATGCAATGAGTCCATCCTCCGAGCACTCATAGACTTTGACGACATACGGATACAGATTGTGAGCATACTTAAACTCACGACGATTGTCCATTCGGCCTGCACTATCCAGCGCAATCTTTACGGCATATCCATCAATCAAAATGCCATAACGATTTGTGCCATTACCAAGGCGATCGAACGGAACGTGATACTCATTGAGAAGCTCAATGATCTTCGGAGTTTTCTCATTATTACTCACTCCATGAGCATCACTTACCTGACGAAGTTTCATCAGGAGTTCCACAGGGAAATACTGAAGAATGCGAGAACGCATCTTCATCTTAGTACCCTGAAGTTCCACATTGGATACCATCTTTTGTCCTCCCATCAAAAGCTCGTAAAGTCTTCCATGTACTTCTGATACTCTTTCGCAGTATCGAAGTCATCATCTTTCGTGATGTTGTCCATGGCTTCACGAGCTTTCTTTTCTTTCTTAGCCTTTTTCTTTTCCTTCTTCTTGTGTTTCTTTTCAGCAGCCTCCTCTTTCTCGCTCTTCTTCACATCGACTTCCACGATGTCCTTGCCCTTCTTACGAGCCTTCTTCCGTGCGTCGATTTCCTGAAGACGTTTAAGAAGTTCTTCTTCCTTCTTCTTATCACGTTCCTTTTCTTTATCTCTCTGACGCTCTTCATCCGTTCGAGTATCCATGAGCATACGAACGTTAAAGCCGCCACTCTCCATAGCATCTTTGATCTTGATCTCATCACGACGCTCCGGAGTAACAGCTTTGTTGTTATAGACGACCGTAGTATGACGATACAGGAAATCATCCATTGCGTCAATACGAGCATCCAGATCATCGAGAGACTGAATCGGTCCAGTGACATCCGGGATATCATCGTCATGGAAGATCTTACGCTTCTTATCAAGCTTCATGATCTTGTCGATGTCAGAAGACGTGTCATAAGCATGATCGCCAAACTGAGACATGCTTCCAACACGATTATTCTGACCCTTCTTGGCTTTCACAACATCTTCAAATGCAGAAGCTGCTTCATCACCAAAGACCTTCATGAACTTCTTGTTGTCCTTCTTACTCAGGAAAACAACATCCACGAGATCATCATCGGACGTGATACTTGCCATGAGTCGATTCAGTTCCGGATTATCCGGAATATCATCCATGTCAATATCGGGAACTGTACCAGTCAGTTCGTCCATCATCTCACGAAGATCCAGAGACGGATTCTCGATATACTTCTGGATGAAATCCCAGTTGATCTTCTTGCGGTCTTTTCCAACGTATTTCGGGAAGTTCACACCAACGATGTGAATCTTCTTATCGAGAACACGCTGCATGAACTCGTCAGGAGGATAAACGCCATTCGTATATGCTACGAGCTTCATACACACATAGCACTGACGACAAGTTCTGACATACTTGTCAATCTCACGATAACGACGCTTCGCCTTACGCAGTTTCGCAAATTCTGCGTAATACTTCTGACGTGCAATCTTTGTGGCATCGTCCAGATTATAGTCATCATTCTCACCATAATCATGAACTGCCACGTGGCTATAGAGAGCAGCATACTCATCGTACTTTGCTCCCTTCGGAAGGTTCACCTTGATTTCCTGATGGGTATACCGACGAACAGAATTCCTCCTCGTCGTTCTGGATTCCTCTTCCATAATCTCTGTCGCATCTTCATCGGATGCCAACACAGGTCTCTTGGATTTGACGTTGAATACTAACGTATCCAATTCTTCATCCATTTGATTCACACTCCTTTACTAAAGTTATTCTGCCTGCTATTGATATAATATATAATCGAATTTATTCCTTGATTTCTTTCATCCGCTTGTCGATATTTGCAAGGCACATTGCCTGAAGCTTTGCAGGAGAGTAATGGAAGTTCTTTGCATTAAGCTCTTCCTCACTCAAAACATCCTTGAGCTCCAAGTCATAAACCTTGCACATCTCCTCTGCAAGTTCCTTATCAAACTCATTCATTGCAATATGGAGGTCGAATCGACCGTAACGCTTCACAGCCGGATCCAACTTGTCATAGTAGTTCGTGGTAGCAATGCAGATGGAAACAGGATACATCATCCCGTCCTTTGCCTTAAAGAAGAACGTGGGAGGATTATCAAGGAATGCGAGAACGTTTGCCGTTGCCATCGAATCTTCCTTGGTGCTCTTCTTATCGTCACGGGACTTGCAAACACAGTCGATGTCGTCAATGGAATAGATGACAGGAACGAGCTCGCTGAACGGAGAACGAATCGTTGCTTTCGTCTCAAACGTATTCGGCTGAATCGGAACGATGTTATGGATGCCAAGGTACCGAGCGACTGCCTGACAGAAAGTGCTCTTACCAGTGCCGGGTTCGCCGTACAAAATTACCGAGAGCTTCGAAATCATATTGTACTTCTTGTAGAAATACGGGATGTTCGCGACCCAGTTGTCAATGTATTTGATAACCTTGTCCTTGTCTCTCATAACCAGATTGTCGAAAGACTTAAAGACAGTCTTCCGATCACGGCCTTCCTGTCCGTCAGGAACGATGAACCAGTCAGAAGAGGACTTCTCGCACTCCTTATCATACTTATCCTTCTCAGCAACGAGTTCATCGAAATACTTCTTCCACTTCCTACCGATAATCCAGAACTCATAGCTGAGAGAATTCTCCTTATAGAAGTAGCTGCTACGATCGTCATCAGCAGACTTCGGGGTATACACAGAAATCGTGAGATAGAAGTATACCTTCTTACCAGCCTTCACATAATAGATGCCAGGAGCAAGCGTATTTTTCGTCATAGTCAGAATCGTCTGACTAACGTCCGCGCGGCTGTTTTTCTTACCGCCAGTCTCATAGTCCTCAAGGGTGCGGATATTGTCCTTGAGGCTCGGATCGAGCGCAATCATCTTATTGCAGATGACCTTATAAAAGGCATTGTCGCTGTTATCCGTGATATAATCCGGATTGTACACACCGGAAATCTTATGGGCTAAATCATTAGAAGCCAGCATGGGTAACTTAGGGGTCACGATGCTGGCTTCTTCTTCGCTGTCTTCTTCAATATCAGCGATGTAAAGATCGAAAATAGTGTCTTCAATGTCTCTAAACTTATTCATTCTAATGCTTCCTTTCATTTGAGAATAGACCTTTCAATCTATCATATAGTCGACAGTTATTTACTTTTTCATCATCTAACAATCGGCTAAGGAACTAAGATTTTCACAATCTGACTTTTCTTTAATAGATTCTCCTTTGGTTTTTCGATGTGTGTTTTTTCAAAATTAGATGACTCCATGTAGTTATATCAAAGCTACATGGAGTCATCTAACTGTTTTTATGCGTGTTCCAATTCCTGTACAGGAACTTTCTGAGGAAGCGAGAAGCCATCAACTGCGATGTACACAAACGACGGAGTCAGCTTATTCAGCATCTCTGCGCTGAACTTCCGGCTATCAATAGCCTTTGCTTCAAACTTATCGAGAATCGAGGTATCACCATCGAAATCAAAGTAATCACTGTAATCCTCAATAAACTTACGGTAGTTCCCGTAGATGAGGTTAAACGGAATCACGATGTTATCCGAGAAGTGTACCATCTGATGAAGCGACTTTGAGAGAGGGATCAGGCCAACCTCATTCTGATAATGAAGCTTCATCACTTCATCGGCAATGAAGTAATCATTCAGAGGAATGCCGTCCTTCTGGAATCGGTTCACTACGACATTTGTGATATCGTACAGTGTAAACGGTTCATGATGAATCTCAATACGAACACGACTTCCATTCCCGTTCTCAACGTTATTGAAGAAAGCACAATGATTCATGTCAACGTACTCCTTCAAATACGAAATGTAATCTCGATATTCCATAGAAGACCGGATAAGGCGTTCGCAACGCTTAATGAACTTCGTCTTATCTTTCGAGTTATTAAACGTAACGGTATATTCCATATCTTCCGGTGCTTGGAACGTCTTCTTACGAATACGATCAATACCAGTCATGTAACACAGCTCCTTTCTTATAGAGCTGTTCCAAGGCTTACTTCCGCAGATAGTCTTTGTACTCAGCAACATAAGCTGCTGCTTCGTCAAAAGTTGCATCACACCATTCAGAATAAGGATCGTAGCATTCTGGTGCATACTCATCAAGTTTAGGCTGAGCGGGATCTCTGAGAAGTCTCCAAAAATTATCGTATGCTAAAGCTAAGAGAGATTCTTGATACTTCGGTTTAAGAATCCAAGGATTTGGCCACGAAATATCTGCAAGCTCTCCATTGATGAGCTGAACACCATTAAAGATATCCGTATTCGACTCAATCTGAAGACGCTCGCTATTGGTAGAAAGAATCGAAACTCCGCTCATTCCATTTGTAGCTTCATCCGTAAGATGCATGACACCAGCATCATCATAGAATCGTGTCTTATAATCAAAATATTCCAAGAGCCTGCCACGATTATTATTTGCAAACTCCGCCCATTCCGATTTCGGCATTTTCGAGACGACTTCGTAAAAGCATTTCATATTATGCATTTCTACGAATTCGTCTCGCATCTCTTTGCTGTTTGTAAATGCATAAAGAGGATGGACATCGCGCATATTATTCCCAGTCTCAATAGCCCGTCTTACCGTATCATCATCTTGACTGAGGTAAAATTTATAGACTTTCAAGGGGCACACTTCCTTTCTTTAATAGTGGTGCATAAATTCGAGCATAGCAGGTAAGAAGATTTGGATGAACGTGCTCTCCACATCCGTATCCAAGAGGAGTCAAGCCATATGACTCCATATCACTCAACTGTGACAGATCATCAGAGAAAACGCAATCGTAATAATAGGTATAACGAAGGATATCCAATGATACTTGGTATTTTTGCTTTATCATATCATATGGGTAGACAGAGACATCCATCAGCTTATTTACTATGAAATCATATGCCGCCCCATATAAATCATATGCTTCTGCACCGGTGCAATACATATATCCTTTCTGCCCACCATAAGAAAACTCATCAATTTCTTGGAGTTTAAACTCCGAATATGGATGCATCTTCAAAAGCTCTTTGTATTCTTTCTTAGACATCTTCTTATGGTAGGTAGAAAAGAGGCTCATGTTGTGAAGCTCTTCAAATTGCTTTGCCAATGCCTTCCGGTTTGTAAAAGCATAGAAGTAGATGATATATCCGTCACGTTTCACGGATTGCAATTTCTCAAGACCAGATTCGATAAGATAAAAAGCCTGTCGTGATTCCTCTGGAAGAGTCTTTGAAAAATCATCTGGAAGTTGAAGATAGTACCGATATACTTTCACAATATCACATCCTTATATAATTCCATCAGTACCTCAAAATCATTTCGTTTGGTTCGTGCTAAAATCATTCGTTCACTTAGGTCAGTTTGATCAGACAGGTAACTATTGTAAACGAAATACATGAGAGACGCAAGTGCATCTCGATACGAATTCTTTACAGCCATTCCATGATTCACGGAAACAAGTTTGAATATTTCCGTTTCAAATAAGAACGATTCTCTTGCACGAATGTGGTTTAATTCTTTTTGTGTGACGACAAATTTAAATGGAATCGGGTAGCCGTTCTGGTCTTTTCCATATCCTTCGAATTCCATTAAGATTGCCGTCATATATTCAAACGAAATACTTTCAAACTCTCCCTTCGTAATAACTCGTTTGAATATCTTATAATGCTTCATATTCCTAGTTTCTCTAAATTTCTTCACCAATTCTTTATTGGTAGAATAGCCATAAATATTTGGCTCATCTTGATCAATGAGATAGATTAACCAAATTTTCATGTATTCTTGGTCCATAATAATCACCCTCCTTTCTATCCATCTATCAATATAATATATAAATATGAGTCTGAATGAAAATTCTTTTCTCAAAAGCACCCTAGTAGCTATGAAAAACTACTAGGGTGCTTTCAATTACTTATGGTTCTCACCAACAGAGGACTCAATCAATGCCTTCAGTGCAGTATCAAGATCTTTAAACTTATCAATCAGATACTGCTTCTCTTCATCAGTCAGAGACTTCTCCAAATCATTTCGTACATCATTGAATACCTGTGCCTTCTGCTCAGCAGTCAGCTTACCATCCGGATTCGCTTTCTTCAGGTCATTGACAACACTCTGATTCATTGCCTGAACCAGCTTATTGACAAGAGCCTGAATCGTCTTCATGGTCTGAGCATCAACGTCGATTCCGAGCTTCTTTGAAAGAAGCAGAAGAACCTTTGATGCGATAATGCCAACGAAGACAAGAACGATGGAAATGAGGGTAACGAGGACAGTCCAAACGTCACTGCCCAGCATGGTGATAATCGTTTCCATAGATATTTCTCCTTTCTTATGGTGGAACCGTTAATATTACGTTTTTGCTGAGAAACTATTCTTAAGACAGAATTCTAAACTTCATCAATGCCGGAGGAAAATAATATGAATAAACTTGTATTCGTTCTTCTCGGAAAAACTGGTAGTGGAAAATCCACAATTCTCAACATGATCCGAGAAGTAAAAGGAAAAGATATCGAAAAACTCCAGAGCTACACAACTCGTCCTATGAGAAGTAATGAAAAGAATTCTGATGAATACTTCTTCATTACGGATGACCAATTCGAACTGATGATTCAGCACAACCTCCTCATGGAACATAGAAAATACACTCAGGCACAGGGTGACGTATGGAAATATGGTACAGGATTTCCTGAATCAAATTATTCCATCACAACCATGACGCCGGATGTGATCCCAACCTGCATGGCAGTTCCTGGAATCACAGTCTATCCCATCTATATCTCCATCGACAGTGGTATTCGCTATAAGAGACTTGAAATGCGTGAAATGCGTCTTGAGCATCCGAACTTCGAAGAGTTCAAGCGAAGATTCCAATCTGACGAGGAGAGATATACTCAAAAAGTATTATATGATGCTGGAATCCGTCCTGAAAATACTTTCAATAACGACGGGTATGCATTTAATACTACACGCAATATCATTCTATACATGGATGATATCATTGATACTGATCGAAAAGAGAGGATGAAAGAATATGCCAACCACTAATATTCATGGTTATGATTGTCCGCTTGGCTGCTGCTCTGCAAATGAGGTATATAAGCAGTTCTGCTCTGATAAGCAGACTACAGAAACTTGCAGCCACTGTGACAATGCAACGTTCGAAAACGGAATCTACACATGCAAGATTCTAGTAAAAGATACTGAATTACGAGGTGAAAGCGAATGATTATCAAAAAGGTAAGAGCTTGTGGTTTTCAGCGTTTGTTTGAAGGCTACAAGGATGCAGCAAAACTGAATAAGTCCGGATTCGGCTCCGATTTTGGTAAGTACGTCCAGCATGCAATGCTCAGCATTGAGATGGAAGACATTACCACCATGGAGAAGTTCTATCTGAAAACCTTCTGTTCTGAACTTCGTGAACTGGACATGAAGTTCGAGAATTTCGTCAATAAAGAGAAGCAGATGGACGTTCATCAGAAGCTGGATGCGATTCTGTCTATCCATGGCGAAATGATTCACGACTCAGACATCGACGCTAATAAGTGCAATGTCAATAATGTACTGCCCGTTGGCTGCATGAAGCATCATGTCCTGGCTATCTTCAATGGCGCTGCTATCATGGCAGTTACTGGTGCGGTTGTAAATGAAGTCTTCACGACCACTGATAACGAAAAGCATACTTCAAAAACGTGGACAGAGTATGCTGGCGATGAAGCTGTTGAATCCAACTGTGCTGGTCGATTCGTACAGAACTTCTATGCATATATGCTTTCTCATATGAAGGCTGTTGATGCAGTCTCGATGTTCGAGGCAAAGAAGAACTTCTTTGACTACTCCGATGCTATCTGCAATATCGCATACGTCAATACTCCATTTGGCCAGCTGAACTTCCTCGGAACCGATCCGAAAAACCTCGCTCTTCAGGTTGATCGTATCAAAGCTTCGCAGGAATCGTCTCCGTATGTTTTCCCGGAAGATATCACGATCGGCTTCGTATTCAATACGACATTCGATCTCTTCTCTCAGATTTTCTTTGGAGCACGGGATTCTTGGAAAGTCGTAGAGTACGAGAATCTGAATCTCGTCTATAAGAAGGAAAACGTCAACGTCAGTGATGATATCATCACGAAGTATAATGCACGCATTTCCAGTGCGATTAACTACATCAACTCGTTTAAGGTTGAGCTGGATTCCTCTCAGACAGTTGATCTGAATAAGTTCAACTTCATCTTCAACGGTACTCCGATCACTTACACCGTGCAAATGTCCATGGCAAAAGTGAAGGATTTCGTTGCAACTCCTTTCCAGGATGAGGAAATCGAAGCTCTCAAGAACGACATCAATATCTATCTTCAGATCGTTGAATCTGTGGTAGGCTGATAAATTAGATACGGTATGACACAATTCTAAATGTCATACCGTATCTTTTTCACAAAGGAGATCCTATCATGAACAAACGAATTTGGCCATATGCCTTGGTCGTCCTTATCGTATATCTTATCATCTTCGGGTATGGTTTTATGAAAGTGAATGCAGTTAGTGTGAGTATCCCTTTTCTGAAAAGTGCTGTCAAAGATTCCGAATCTCTTACTATGCGTGATGTAGAGAGTATCCGAAACTCTATGACAGATGAAGAATTCTATCAAGTCTGGCTAACCGCCTTAAAAGAAGATGAGGTGTCTCGTCTTACGAAACCCTCATCGAATTATAGTCGCAATCAGATGAATGAGACTTTCGTATCGTATTATGAATTATACGATACGATTTATCCTGATAGCGCATGTCTAAAGAAATACTATAGTCTTTACTGGATCACAATCAAAGTCATCTACGAGCACACTGAATACGGAGATACCATGAATTATCTCAATGAGCTTGGTATTGATAGTGCTGTGATGAATGACTTTGTGATTGATGAGCTCTTAAAAACAGATTCCAATGTGAGCTATTACAAAGCGCATTATGGAATCCATAAAGAAATCATATTAGCTTCTTTTACTCCATTTGAAATTGGAAGCACTCAAACTCTTAGTGTTGTAACGACAGATGTTACCTATAAGGATATGAAAGTTGGAGTTGCCTTCTCCAAAGAGCATGAAGAAGTTATTAGTGATTTCATTCGGATGGAAGATAATTATAATAAAACGAATCCCATGAAGATTTTAAGAGCAATTGGCGTCATTGAAGACAATTAAAAACCGGCGACTCAGTTTACTGAAATAGTAGCTGAGTCGCCGGGAAAAAGAGAAACCGAAAAAGCGTCACAATGCAGAGAAAGTCTTTCTATGGTACTCCCATAAGACTTTGTTCTAGCAATAAAAGACCACCTATAGCTTGCGGCACTATAGGTGGTCTTTTGGCAGAATGAAGCTTGGGTTTGTTTCGAAAACGGTTGGTGTGAAAACGAAAATGAAATTTGCGGTAATGAAATGTAGAAAAAGGATAATACCTGTGCTACATTACTTGATACGATGAGCATATGTAGCTCTCTGCTTCATCGCTATCATTTTGTTATAAGATTAAAAATACAGCCAGCCGGCTATCACAAAGACAAACCGGCTGGCTGTATCACCTTCCCACGACAAAAGGTTCACCCTTCTTTTGTCGCTTTCCCCTAAAAGCTCTTACGTTGCATGAGCGTCTACGAGCGGCAAAGCAAAAACGTTCGCAACCTCAAGTAGGAGCTAATTTATTGTTTTTAGATTCATTTATATATTATATATTAGACTAGGGAAATTACTTAGTCAAGAATCTCACATAAGGAAGGTACGCAAAATCATGGCCAAGAAAAAGAAAAGCAAAGGAAGTAAGAAATGGGGGTATGAAGTAAATTGGCACGACGAACTCTTCTGGGACGATGGAAAGGAGAAGAATGCAAAACGCCTTAAGAAGGGAATCAATCAGTATAAGAGCGCTCTGGATCGAAATATTGATTCCATTCTCGATGAGATCGAATATACTCGGATGAGACTCTTTGAAGTCGACAAACGAGTTGATCGAAAGCATCGTACCATGATCAATGGGAAAGAGAAGGAATTCTATTATTCCATCCAGGGCATCAAGGAAAGGAAAAAGATCAGTGAGAAATGGACGAAAATCGGATTCCTGGATACAGTCATGGCCGTACTGGGTGCAGTGATCCCGATTGTAAAAACGATCGCTTTGAAGATTGCCGAAGTCATTGGAATCTTCTTAAGAACTTCCTATGTGAAAGAAGTTTTGCCCGTCAATTTTATCACGAAACTCGTAAAGGTACATGATCTTGCACTCTGTGTCTAACGAGTAAGAAAGAAAGGATGTGAGTACCGAGTGTGTATGGTGTAATTTCCACAGGTGGAAAGCTTCTTGCAATAAGCGACGACCTTGATCATATCAATAGCTTCGTTGTGAAAAACAAGAAGTTTATCAGTGGGATTGTGAAAGTAAGAAAAAAGGAACTAGCAGCATCCGATAGAGCAGATTTGATTTTGGTTCGATATGGGGAAGACTATATTCCGTCGAAATATTATACTGCTCTTGAAGATGTGTCTAGTCAGCGTAATTATGATATTAAGTACGCTAGAGATGTCCTCTTAAACGTCTTGGAATATTCGGATCTCTCTGATAAAAAGAAAAAGCATATAGAGAAAGCCATCTTAATTTTAGAGGACGAGATAGATCCAGAGGAGGCTCCAACGATTGATACGATGGAAGAGCTTCTCTCTATGGAAGCCGATTACCAAGAAAAGATTACTTAAGAATGGAGGTGAAGTAGTTGAAAGTCTACCTATTCTATCTGAAGCCAAAGATGATGACGTTTTCCAACGGAACTTTAAGCGGGCCTCTTCCTGTAAAACTGAATCAACTGGAGTTTATGAATATAACGGATACAGCCAGATTGTATGCATACACCGATGATAAGGCTCTCGCAGACTCGTTCAGAGAATTACGAGACATGACGAAATTTAACTTCGTAAAAACGAAGATGAGCCATGAGATGTATATGAGCATCTGTGCAAAGTATCCCAGGGAGTATCTCCAGGTTGGAAGATTCTATGCAAGAGATCAAGAAGATCCAACGAGAAGAGTTCCTACAACGGTGACATGTACGTCTGGAGAAGAAGAGACTACTATGATGATGGCAGACTCGGTTTGGGAATATGCGATTGATCCGAGCAATGATCCAAGTCTACTTAGACAGGAATACCGAGATGCTCTTCAGAGTCTTCTTTACAACGATGCATATTCTTTCTATAAGAAAAAGAAAGGATTCATGCTTTACGAACCAGACTATGATTCAACCTATAATTCCTATGGTCCTGCGTGCAATCTCATCTTAGAAGAATTCAGAGACGGGTATGCATTTGACGAAATGGCTCTATTCGTAAGATACTACGGAGGAACCTTCAAGCAGTAAAAAGAAGGAGTACCTTGGCATTAGGTACTCCTTCTTCTTTTTTATAAGAATCTATCTAAGATCTTTTGAGGAAGCTCAATGTAATATGAAACTAGAGCGTTTTCATACGTTCTCATTTCATCCTCATAGACACTTCTATTCATTACGATCCCATATGTCTCCGAAGAATTTTCTGTATCATCGAACAGGCCAACATCTGTTCTCAAGATACTTCCTTCTGTGACCGGAATAGAATCTGGAATTGCTAAAATCAAATCGCCAGAGAAAGATTGATCTGGCTGGTTTAAGATATTTACGTAAAAATATCCATAGTATGGATGAGAATAAGACGCAATGATGCTTTGATTAGAAGCGTTGATTTTGGAATGAATCTGAATCGTAGCTCCCTTTAAAAGAATAAGATATCGAGACAGATTAAATCCATAAGAAGACTCTGAATTTGAAATAATATTAAAGAGCTTCAAGCCCTCTTGATAGAGAGAGTCAAGATCTGAAACTTGCTGAGAATCTGGATAGACTTCTTTATAGAGACGATAAAACTTACTGAAAGTATCTACAACCGATGTATAATCGTTTTCTTCATCAAGAGTAGATAATTCGTCTTTCAATAGCGAAGTCCAGACCTCATTAAATTTTTTCTCGCCAAATTGATGAAGATACGCTTTTTCTTTGTCTGTAACCATTTGACGATCTGAATAGTCTGACGCAATCGACATCGTCGTATCATGATAAGATGCGTCGGCTACAAGGCCAAATTCTTTTGTGTAGTTTACGTTAACCGATAAGAGAATAGCAGCCAGTGGAATGAATAGAACTGATAAAAACGCTTTCATAATTAATCACCTCGATGCGTTTTCCGAGAAACAGCTAATTAACCAATTGTGTCCTAGATATTCTGGGACTTTAAATTTTTAATGTAAAGGAGAATACATTATGACTTATAATGATTTACGTCGTAGTATTTATGAGTCGTATCAGAGTGGTGAAATTTCTGGTCCCCAGGCCACTCAGATGCTGGAAAAGGTCATGGATATCGAGGGCGATCACATTGTTGCCGAGTATGAAGCTCTGGAAAATACCTTCATGGGTGTTGCCATGGAAGCTGCAAACGGCTGTATGGATTTCTCCGATTTCCAGGAGCAGGCTCAGGTGTATACTGAGGGCGTCAAGGAAATCTGGGATAAATTCGTGAGCTGGTTACAGGGTATTATTTCTGCGATCTTCGGTATCGAATTTAAAGGCAACCCTGTCATTCCGGTAAATGCCGAAAAGGTAAGCCTTTACAAGAAGTTCAGCGGTCTCTGCCACGAAATCACATCAGGTCATAGCACACCAGGTATTGCTGCTCGAATTGCTGGTATTGCGGCTAGTATTGGCGCATCAATTTTTGCAGGTCGAAAGGTTAAGATGACATACAAGAAATTTGTCGACCTGCAGGCAACCGCTATCAAGGATGGTAGTGATGCTGCCCAATATATCAAAGATCATCCAAATGCGAGCGTTGTCACAGCACTTGGTGCGTCAGGTGCTGCTATGCTTACAAAAATCTTTAAGGATTTTAAGGCTGAAAAGGTTACCCTCGTTGGTTGGATGAGAAAGAAAATCGGCCAGATGATCAATAAATCTGCTGAAAAACTTAATGCCCAAGAAGAGAAAGGCGCAGACGGTAAGGAGCTTAAGCTGGATCCGAAAGAGGAAGAAGCAGCAAACGCAGCAGGTGGTGGAACTGGTGCTCAAGCTGCAGCAGCTGAAACTCCGGCAGCCGAGCAGACGCCTAAGGATGAACAGGATGCTGCTGCACCTAAGAGCGGTACCCCCGCTCCTAAAGATGACAAGACGAAGGAGCAGAATGTTAATAGTAGTGCATACTCCGACTTTGCATCCGGTAGCTTCCTGAGCGAGTCTTCCAGCTGGGATGATATCTTCGCATACATGGACATCTAATTTGGAGTACTCCAATTTTCCAAAAACTAAGAGAGATTACGTGAGATTATCCGTAATCTCTCTTTTTGCTCAATATACCCCTTAAAAACAATAGGGTAAGTCACTTATTTAGCTAAATAAATAACGAAAGAAAGGAGATAGATATGGATATTTCACGCTTTCTCACAGATGCCGACTACGTCTGTGAAAATACAATGGAAGATTCTCTTGTCTATAAGACGTTTAATCAAGCGAATGGCGTTGTAGATAAAATCGTCAAGTATTTATCCTCTGGCGTTCTGCTTGATAAATCTTACATTGAAGATCAGTATGCGATCATTCGTCGTGGTGCTGGTATTTCCCCTCTATCTCAGAAAGTACTGGAAGCATTTAACAATGGCGATATCGAAATTATCTGGAATAATACAGAAAAGGTCGGTGTTGCCATGCCTTTCATCGTACGTAGAAAAAGTGATGGTAAGATCGTTTCTACTATCTTTATCAATGCGTTTGCAACGATTAAAGACGATTCCATTCTTGTCATTCCTGCAAAACAGCTCTACGGCCTGATGGAGGGTGCATATATCGCTCTGAAACTTCAAACCGATCCGGTAAAGGTTATGAAGAATGCAGAGCTGATGATGACAACAGCTTCCGTCTATACTGAGATGATGGCAAGAATCCTGAATAAGGAATATGCTCTCACTCTGGATAAGGTTCTTTACGATAAAGTGTGCTACTGTATCAAGAGATTCTATCTGGAATGTGTATGGGAGTATCCTAATACGGGTCTTGTCTCAAATTACGCATCCAGTGATCTGAAGTATATTCAGCAGTTTGATTTGGATGCACTTGATGCCACTTATTCTAAAATGGAGATTAAAACGATTGCAAATCTCTTAGAGTTTGTAAAATCGCTGTCTCCTCGAATGAGTGATCTGAATTTGAGATATTATATCGAACGATTCATCAAGACCTACCACGGGTCATCTATCTTAAGCATTGATTATCTTCCTTATGTATTCTTTGTGATTACGAACGTTGTCATGAGCACATTCTTGGTGAGTCAGACGGCTTTAAACGATATCATAAAGAACACGAAGAATATCAATAGGTTCTACAGTGAACTCGCTCGTGTGATGTAAACTCAAACGAAAGGTGGTAAATTAAACTATGGCAAATGCCTTAATGGGTGTGCTGTATAAAAAGACGTTCGATTCTTCTGGTAACGTCAATGGTAAGATCCCGTTCCTGCCTCGTACCCTGAGCAATCTCGTTATCATGAACGGCACAGGTACTACGCTGGCTTCCAAGATCACCAGCATGGATACTGCTACCAGCAAAGCTCAGTCTACAGCAAACACTGCCAACTCCACAGCAAATGCAGCTAAGACCGCAGCAGATGCAGCTACTAAGACTGCAAATACTGCAAAGAGTACTGCTGACACAGCGCTGACTAACTCTAACACAGCAATGTCTAATGCTACAACAGCAAAGGATTCAGCAAGCGCCGCGTCTAAGGCAGCATCCAATGCGGTTACAACTGCAAATGCTGCTAAGACAGCAGCGGACTCAGCGAAGTCCGTTGCTAATACTGCAAAGAGCACAGCTGACTCTGCTAAGAGTATCGCAGCCGAAGCAAAATCTTCCGCCACTGCCGCATCTGAAAGCTTCAAAACTTTCGCTTCTATGGCAGATTACAACACAGCTTGGGCTGGTGGTAATATCAAGTCTACCACTATGTGCCTGATCAAGGGTGCATAAAAATACAATTGTATTTTAAAATAATAATTAGCATACATAAGAGTAATTATGTATGCTAATTATTTTTCATCATATCTCTCATATATATCTAATTCGCTGGCTAATCGTTATCTTAGTCATGCCCGTATCGCCCCGGGGCAGATTGCTACGTCATACTGACCAATTCGTAGTAAAAAATAATTCTGACTGAAGGGGGGAAAAGATATGGTCATCTAATAATACAAGAATAGAAAGTGAATAAGAAGAAAGAAAAAGAGAGAAAAGAAGAAAAAGAAATTAGAATAAATGAAAGAAAAGAAAAAAGAAGTAAGTCGCGAATGCATGTCAGGTCGCGGCGATTTTTGACTCGGTGTCCTGTTCAAGCGCTCGAGTCTTTTTTTGCCCCAATTTTTGAATTTTTTGGTAGAAGTTGATTCCGAATTTTTAGATTCGATCAATTTCTACCAAATTTTACCCCAAAATAGATGAAAAAATTTCCAAAAAATAGAAGTGAAATTTTTATGATTTTTACTTACCCTTAGAACTTTATTGATTTCTCTATTTTTCACTTTAAACATTTTAACGTTTTTTCATATATCTCAACCTATAATAATTAATATAACTAGCAATCTATGAAAAAATGATGAAATGTTTTTAAAAATTTTTTGAGAGGCGAAATATATAATATAAAATATATAATATAAGTGAGTATAGATTTCTTCTTCTACGTAAAAATAATCTATAAAGATAAAAAGGTGAAATCTATGAAGAAAAAATATGAAGGAGTAGTAATAGCAGATATTCATTTTGGATCTACTAATATTACTCATCTAAAAAGAGAATTAGAAGAAGTTTTTCTTCAATATATAGAATCTATGGATCAATTAAACTTCATTATCTTTGATGGAGATTATTTTGATAAAAGACTTTCATTAAATGATGATTCAGTTTCTTATGCAATTGAATTTATGAATCAAGTAGTAGAAATTGCAAAGAGACATACGAATCCAGATTGTGGAGAATTCTGTCCAATTCGGATTATCTATGGTACAGAATCTCATGAATCAAATCAATATGGAATTTTTGATGTCTATAAAGACAGAAAAGATATTGACTTCAGAATCATAAAATCAGTTTCTGATGAAGAACTTCTACCAGATATGCATGTATTATATCTTCCAGAAGAATACATGGTATCAAAAGAAGATTTTTATAAAGATTACCTCTATTCTGAAAATTCTTATGACTATATTTTTGGTCATGGAGTGATCAATGATATTATGGTATCTATCAAATCTTCTAATGAGAGCAGTAGTAGAAAGAAAGTTCCAGTATTTTCATCAGAAGAATTGATGGACGCTTGTAATGGAGAAGTCTATTTTGGTCATTATCACATTCACTCTACAATTCGTGATACCGTTCATTATGTAGGGAGCTACAGTAGGTGGCAGTTTGGTGAAGAAGAGCAAAAAGGCTTTTATCATCTTACATTTACTCCTAGTAAGTCTAGGTATGAAAACGAATTTATTGTGAATGAACTTGCTCCAAAATTTAATACCATTCAGTTTTCCAAAGGAAGCAATATTTACTCTTCTCAAGAAGAGCTGATAGATACTCTCGGTAGAATGGATTCTGTCAATCAAGATCTTGGTGTTGAGCATACTCGATACGTTTTTAATATCCCAGAAGATTACCAAGAAGATACAGCTTTTACAAAAATTATTGGAGAGCGATATAAGAATAACCCATCCGTTAAAATTGCAGTGAAGAATTTGAAAGCTTCCTCTCAGTATAAAGCAGATAAAGAAGTTTTGACTGCAATGAAGAATAAGTATGGATTTATCTTTGATGATAATCTATCTACAGAAGATAAAGTAAGTTATTTCATCAAGGATGAGTATGGAAAAGAAATTGCTCCAGAAGATGTGAAGCGATATCTTCTTTCTCAATAAATTACTACAGTAACATTTTGATAGGGTCGAAGGTTTCCATAACTTCAATCTATCTATGTCCTACCATCAGTAAATAACCCCAGTGTAGTTTCCATCATGCTACACTGGGGTTATTTCTGTTTTGACTATATACTAATTTTAATAGAAAGGAGAAATCGTAATCCATGAAAAATATTTCAGTATTTGATGATTCATCTACTCAGATTTCAGATGATGAATTGAATGAATATTCTGTAGGCGCAATGCTTCCTACGATTGATCTAAGTGGTAGTTGTGGAAAGCATGAATATGACAAAGTAACCGTAGACGATCTGATTCGGAGAACGAATGAACTTGCTAATCAGAGTTTGAATTTTACTCTGGAAGCAAAGCTGGATCGCAGTAAAGTTGCTTTGTCTGACTATGGAATTCCTGAATTAAAGAAGTATCCCATGCCGGATAAAAAGCATGTACTTCTTGCAATTCAGATGTTTAACCGTGTTGACAAACAGCACGAAAAACAACTAGCTAAGGCAATCTTCGAGAAAATGAAAGAGTACTCTATTACTATAGACGTAATTGGAGAAAAGAACCGCTTGAAGAAATATATCAAAGGAGATGAGTTAAAAATGGAAAGTACGAATCTTGTGGATTCCATGTTTAAAGGTTTCTTTGAAGCTGATGCGAATAATGACGATTCCAATGAGAAGACTCCTGATCCGATCAAGCACATCGTTGTTGCACTTGAGGGTAAGGGTTACCGTGTGAAGTATTCTTCTCCCGGTTATATGGATTCTCATTTTAAGAGAGACCGAAATAAGGATGGCGTCATCAACGGTAAGACAGCATCGTCTGCACGTATCGTCTTTTCAAAGGATTATCGCTTCAATACGACTCCGAAGTATTGGGAGTGGAAGGTTCTCGATAATGGCTTCAAGGCTCTGTATGTGAAGCCTATGAGTGAGAATGATGATCCGAATCAGATGAGCAAGTGGAAGCAGAAGTATATGGATTCTCTTGAGATGTGGGTAAAGAATCTTCCCATGGCTGGCACAGCTGATAAGGAAGACCACAAAGAGGATAAGCATTTCTCTGCGTCGTAATTTATCCGGATACCGAATACAATTTGTTAGCGAAGAATTCGTTTGTGGAAACTTTTATTATCCTTGGACTTATGCATTCGATGTATAAGTTATTCATTTGAGACTGGTGTCGGTATCCCAGAGGTAGAATGACTGATAGTACGAGTCATATAAGCGACCTTTGCGTCACTGATTTAAATGACTATCGCCTTCTTTTGTACTCAATGGCGGTTATGGCTGAAGAAAGAAATTCAGTTCGCCAGGAGGCCGTTATCCTCTGAGAATTGAAGTACGTCATTTATTTCTAGACATGAAAATGACCATAGACAGAATCGAAAGAAACTGTCTATGGTCATTTTATTATAAGACTACGTATTGAGACATATTTGCTTTGCAAGTTTTCCAGCTATAGAAAAGCTTTGTAAAGGTTTTGTCGAAGTTATCTCCATTGATGATAATATACTCATCCTGAATTCTCTTTGGAATAGAATTGTGATCAGAAAGAATCCACTTTTTATCAGAGAAATATTTATCGGCATACTCAATCAGAGCAACTGCTGTCTGATATTTTCCGCTTAAGATTTCCAAGAGAAGATTTCCGTCTGTCGTATTTGAGAACTGACGGATTATCTGAGGTGTTTTGAGACACACCTGAAATCTAAGACGATTTTCGCAGAGTTTTAATTCTTTCTTTTTCACTGGAGTCAGTTTATTATCTTCAAGGAAATTATTATATTTCTTTGCAAGCTTTTTCAAATGGACGAGTCGAATTGATACGATATCATCGTCCCATTGATCATTCCAATTATATCCTTTTTCATTGGAAACTTGCTTGGAGCTTGCTTCTATAGCAACTCTTCTGAAAAGCTCCAGATAGAACTCTGGATGTCCATTGACATAGAAGTCTTGAGAGCAAATCACATTTTTCAGAAGCCATTGATCTTTCGGTTTGTCTTCCGAATCGTCGGATGAATAGTATCCGATGTATTTCAAGAAGTCCATTAATTCCACATAAGGAGCAGCTGAGTCTTCATACGTGGAATCATTTATTCCATGCAAAATCGAATTTGCACCGAAAAGATTATAAGGATTAATATCGGTTAATTTGATCGTGAATCGTTCAAATCCGCCTTCGTCAAGAGTATTTCCAAAACTCATAAAGAAGGATAATTTTGATACGTAGTATGTCAAGAATCCATCTTCCTTTATGGTATGATGGACTTGCTTTATCTGATACTTGTCTTCCCCATCAAACGTATCAATCTTATGAATTACCTGATTGAACCTATAAATGAAATTTGAGTTTCGTGGATAGCAGATTAGATCAAATCCAGTTATTGTGGATCGAATCTTTTCTTCAATAGTTGGGCGTTTCATATATACCTCCTTAATCTACCATTCATGTCCTTAACTACTTAATGGTTTGATAATGGATAAGTTTTTAGTTCTCGTTTTTAATGATATATTATACTTAAGACGTAAAGCAATCCCATGAATGATTGGAGGTATAATTATGGTTGATACGTCTAAGGTTGTCCTTGCAACTTCGTCTACTGCGGCAATTGCAGGTTCTGTGTATGTGGGATCTACGATTGCCTTGGAGAACACTCCCAAGTTCCATCGGAAGCAGCGTAAGATGCTGAAGAAGGTCCAGGTAGCATCTGCTGCTACCATGGCAGTTTCGTCGATTGTTACGGTTACCGTGGCAAGCATCGACTCGCAGCTCATGGATAACATGGAAATCCAGGATTAAGGAGGTATTGATATGGATGTCTAGTCAAAAGAAACAAGCAAAAGAATTCTTCGGGAAGAACTATGATGACTTCACTCTCAAGGACGTATTCGATTTTTCAGTCGGACGTCTTGAGTATGAAGACGATCATCCCGAAGAGAAGTCCAAATCGCACAAGGGAAAGAAGCGTAATAAAAAATCAGCTTCATAACTTGTAAGTAAAACTGGAATAGCATTAAGCTGTTCAAATATAATAAGTAAGGAGATATAAAGTATGTCTAAGGAAATTCTGTCCGTGGCTGAAGTTCTCAATAACATTAAGCCCAATCCTGAAGTGAAGGAGAACGGCAAGCGCAATCTGGCTCGTTTCAGCCAGAAGTCTTTCAATGACCTCATGCGTGCTATGCTGAACGACACTGACTTCACTACCAAGGTCGCTCTGACCTCCAAGGGTGAGCTCAAGAGCGTCGAGGAGATCAAGGTCACAGAGGGCTTCCGCAAGTTCCTGCAGAAGGTCCTCGAGAAGGCCGGCATCGACAAGAACGAGAGCGCCATTGTCCTGACCAAGGACTTCACCTTCGACAACGTCGATGGCCTGTACGAGTTCTTCGCTACCGCCATGTACGAGTACATGTGCGAGGGCGCACATCGCTTCGATCTGCTGCCGAAGAAGGACTTCAAGGCATCCATCGGCATGAAGCATGTCGATGCAAAGACGAAGAAGGGTACCCTGCTGAACCCCTCCACCGGCGAAACTCTGGGTACTTACCAGACTGACATGAAGCCCCATTGGGAGGCTACTGTGAAGTCTGGTTGCCCCAACTGGATGAAGACCCGCCTCAAGAACGTGACCAAGAAGTAATCTTGGTTGCGATATAACTAAGCAGCTTTTACGGCTGCCACGAAACTCGATTATGAGTAATTCGTGGCAGCCGTCTTTTTTGTATTTTTTTGGGTGGGAAGACGAGAGAGTATGGAAGCTTAAACATACTCTCTCGTCAACCTGAAAGGTTTCCCAATGAAGATGCGCAACAGCAAATGGGATATTGAAGTTTATGAATGCTTCTGAGGTTTTTACTCTCCGACCAGCGCGACTTGGTATGGAAAAGAGCTACTGGCAACATATTCATTCATTACCGATGTGTTTTTCGGTAGATTGAAATTAAAATGATATATTATATAGATGAATGCAGTGTTAGGATGATGGGATATACAAATTTACTTCTGCAAAGGAGCCATGATTATGCATATCTTCTCAAATGAAACACTCGCATTCATCTATATGAATTTGGAAGGAGGTAGAGTTATAGACTTAGACGGGTCCATAACCGTTACCCCAGTTGAGGATCTTCACTGGACCCGTGTAAAATCGAAACGTGAAGATTCCTCCTTATCTACTCCAGAATCTCACAAAGAAGTAGATAAGTAACTCAGCAAAGACTAGAAGACCTGCAAAATCTTCTAGTCTTTCTTTTTTGTTTTTATCCGTATATTCTTTAAAAATAATGATATATTATATTGGTGAAAGAAAGCAAGGAATAATAAATACCTTGCTTAAAATAAATCATTTGTATGATCCTCATAAGAATAGAGGGTCGGAAGGAGTTTACTATGTCTATCAATTCTTCTAAGGTTCGTTCTATCGCTAAGTTTGCTTTCGGCTGCCTGGCTGTTGATGGTCTGATTGAGATGGCCACCAGCTACGAAGCACGTAGCGCTTACGAGTTCGCTAATCTTATGGCTATGCGTTCTCGTGCACGTAAAGCAAACTTCCCGCTTCAGCCCATGACTCGTGAAGAGCTGTGGGAGCGTGCTCGCTGCAATATCGGCACGGTTTCGATTGCTAAGCGTGACCTTCGTAAGGAGGGCAAGCACAGCGCGATCCTGACCACCTGGACCCTTGTAAAGAAAGCCGATGGCCATTATGAAGCAACGCAGAGAGCGGTTACCAATTTCGTTGGCGGTGAGACCTCTGCTAAAGAGTACATCGCGAGCCAGTGCTCTTCTTACGATGATGGCCGCGTCGTTCGCTATCGTAGTCATAGCGGCGATTACGCACTCATCTCATTTGATGGTGAGAAGCCCAATGCCTGGACTGACGCCATCAGCTATGAGCTCAAGATTATCTGATATCTTGCGCTCACAGAATTTATATTATGAAAAGAAAGGAGGAGTCATAATGCTCCGTAAACTTGCCGACCTCGCACTTTTGGTGTGGACTATGAACTACATGCTCAAGAACTGAGTATGCGGTTTAAAGAAGGACCTAACATCCAGTTAGGTATCCTTCTTTTTTGATATTATATGGATGACTTTATTCTAATTACTATGATCCTTAAGGAGGAATTACTATGACAAAGAAGACTATCCTACGTGAGCTCGGTCGTTTTGCACAGTCCATTGAGATGTGGTATCGAAATGAAGATGGTACCCTTACGATGACAAATCATGCAATCCGGCCTATCAGTGGCAAGCACGCTGGACGCATTCTGAATAATCAGGCGTTCCGTGATATCATTGCTACAACGACCGGTATTATGATTATGGCAGACGATCGTGACGTTGGCGCTGATATTACGAAGCTTAAGTATCGGAAGTATAAGCGTGACAAGAAGTACGTCGTTGCTGTCGTGAATAACTATTTTTCTCCGGAAGAAGGAGAAAGCATGATTCGGTATGCAACGATTGAAGAAGTTGGCCATGATCCCAACCTCTCCATGCAGAAGTAAAAAAGAAGACTACATTGCTAATTTATAGCGTGTAGTCTTCTTTTTTGTCCGTCCATTGGCAAATCCTCTTAAAAACAGACTTGTAACGGTTAATCATTGTATTAATGAGTATTGCGATCTACTCAACTCTCAAAATAGAAAGGAGTGGATGAGCCACTATGGCTAAGAAAAATACCGATATCACGGTAACCAGGACGAAGTTAAATTCTCCTTGGTTACGAAATGCTCTTAATAGTCTCGGTTTGGCTGGCACTGAAGTCATCAAAGACATCATGCCGTCAACCGCTTCTACTATTAAGTCGGTATCACAATCTTCATCGGAAGTTGCAAAGACCATTCGAGATTCAAAGTTAACCTCCGGAAAAGTAATTACCATGATCAAAGGTACTCCGGCAGTTAAATTCGCCCAGCAGGTAATTGATAACTCGCTGCAAGACTTGAAATCTGGTAATCTCTATAATAAAGAGCGTGAAGAAAAAGCGCTCATGGGTGGTTATGGTGACCAGAAAGATCAATTTTCAGAAGATGATATTGATAAACTCTTTGATTCTTCTGGAGACGTTTCTTTCTCAGATATTGATGACGACACAAATGTCCAAATCAATAATAACGTAGTTAATCAAACGCAGTCTAATGGAAGCAATGATGCGACCGTTCGATTAATCCAAAAGCAATCCGAGTATCAACTTACTGCTGCTAAGGCACAAGTTGATGCGATGGTTTCGCTTACGTCTATTTCTTTGGCAAAAAATGCTGAGATCGGTCAAGAAGTAATTGGTCAGTTAACGTCAATTAATTCTAACATCTCTGCATTACTGAATTATCAGACAGAGAATATGACGAAGTTCATAGATGCTTCTATCGCATACTATGAGCAAATGACTCCTAAGCAGGAAGATCCGTACAAGGGTGGGAAAGACGAGATCACTTCGAAGGACCTTGTCACCATGGAAGGCGGATTCGATCTGGGTAATTATGTCAAGTACGTTACTCAGAATATCAAAAAGATTGACCAATCTGCAACCGCACTCGGTAACGTGGTTGGTATGGCAAATACTCTTCTTGAGAACAAGGAAGCTCTTACAGCAAATCCTGTAGGCGCTGCTCTTAAGATGGGTATTGATGCAATGATTCCGAAGATTACCAAATCTGCTATGAAGCAGTTTGATAATACTTTGAAAGCATTCATTCCTTCTGTCCTTGAGCGTATTGGTGCTTGGGGTGAAGATGATGCAACCCTCATTGGTGAAGGTAAGCGTACAATTGGTGCTATCTTTGGTACGAGAACAAAGCGTACCAAAGATTTTGACCTCAAGAGAGTTGACGCGACTCCGGTTCCGTATAACGGAATGGCCAACCATGCCATTACTGAAATTATTCCGAAATATCTTCGTGAGTCTACCGGATATTTACAGCAGATCGCAATTGCTGTTACTGGTAAGAACGCGAGTGATTTCGATAAGAATATTCAGGCATATGATTGGGAGGAAGGCAGATATAAGACCGTAAAACAGATGCGTGATGAGATCACGGATAACCTCACGTATGATACGGTCAATGAATTTAACAAGAGTGATTTTGGTAAGAAAGCAAAGATTTATGCTGCAAACCTTGGGTCAGTTGATCCAGCTCTCCAAGAATCATTCTTAAAGAGTCTTCCTGAGCTGTTTCTCAAGATGGAGCAGATCAATGGTCCGCTTCGTCTTGAAGATGCCCTGAATCGAGAGACTCTTATCAATAGTCTTGAGACTGCTGATGAGCGGGTAAAGAATGCTTATCTTGGCATGTTCCAGAATATGGTGAAAACCAATGATGGAGCATTAATTTCCGCAAACTATGCAAAGCAGAGAGCATCTGCAAACCGAGTCAAATCTGTTACCGGTTACAACGAAGCGGGTGAGCATAATAACGTCGGTAAGATTTTTGATGGCCGTAATATTGATCAGATGATCAATGACCGTGCTGTTGAGACGATTAAGCAGGGTGGAGAGATTCGTCCTGTTAATCCGAGCCCGGCAGCTTCTCTTCCTTCTCTTGTCACTGACATTCGGGATATTCTTCGTCGTGGTATTTTCGTCCAGATTCGTCGTAAGCTGGACGGCGTAGATATTGACGACGATATCAGAATCCCGTATAATGACGAGACAAAGGGCATTGACGGAACGATGTACCATAGAGACCAGAAAACTGGTGTATATGTACCGAATCATCCGTTGATGGAAGGGTTTAAGCAGAATGCTCACGGTCTGCTCGTTTCTGCACAACAAGCAGCGAGCCAGGCTCCCGTATTGAATCATTTTGTCAATCCTCCTGAACCTGAGGGCCCGCAGACAGCAGACGACTACGAAAAGCTCTTTGCTGCTCAGCCGAATATCGTTCAGCCTGAACCTGAAAAAGGTCAGCTTGGTGGTATTACTGCTACTTTCTTCCAGAAAGCGAGTGGCGTCCTTGCTGGTATCATGAATGGAGATTCTGATGCTGCTTGGGACGCTATGATGAAGGGTCTTGGTGCTTCGTTTACTAAGGCCGGAGAATATATCTCTGAGAAATTCCTTACTCCTTTAAAAGAAACTCTCTTTGGTAGCAAGGACGAGAATGGCTATAAGCAGAATGGTATTCTTTCTGGTGTGAATAACCGAATCCGTGAATCATATTTTGGCCTGCGCCATATGATCACAGGTGAAGGTTACATTGCAGCAGATGGCACTGCTGTTCCGAAGGCCAATGACGAAGAGATGAAGAATACCGTTAAGGGTAAGCTTACCGGTATGGTCAATCATATCAAAGAAGGTATTGAGGTTCGTCTCTTTGGCGAGAAAAAAGAGGGCGAAGAAGAATCTGGAAAAGAAGGCCTTATTCATAAGGCTACCTCTGGATTATCTTCTGTAGCAGATTCTTTACGTAAAGGATTAGTTGGTTGGAAGAACGCTCTTTTTGGTACGAATGATGACGAAGATGATGAGAAGACTCAGCAAGAAGTCATTGATTCTATCAAAGAGAAAGCCTCTGAGATGCTTCCTTCCGGAATGGCTGGCGCAGCCGTTGGTGCTGCTGGCGGCGTTGCTGCTGGCGGTTTACTCGGTACTCTCGTCGGTGGTCCTATCGGCGGAGCTCTTCTTGGCTTTGCTGGTGGTATTCTTTCAAAGTCTGAAAAATTCCAAGATTGGCTTTTTGGTACAGAAGACCACGAAGGCTTTATCAGTGATAAAACTCAAGAATTCTTCCATGAGCATGGAAAGTTCTTAACAGGCGGCGCTGCAGTAGGTGCCGTTACTGGTACAATCACTGGTGGTGGTATCCTCGGTACTATCGTCGGCGGTCCTATTGCTGGCGCACTCATGGGTCTTGCATCCGCTACTGTTTTAAAGAGTGAAATTTTCCAGAAGTTCCTTTTTGGTGATGCTGAAAACGGACAGCTCGGTATTGTCACTCTTGGCAAGAAGTGGATGCGCAACATCGTTGGTGATGCTGAATCCAATGGTGGCGTTTCTGGCGGTAAGCTTGCTGGTATGCTTGGTATTGGCCTTGGCACAGGCGGCTTACTCGGTACTCTCGTTGGCGGTCCTGTTCTCGGTGCATCTCTTGGTCTTGGTGCAGCTATTCTTGCTCAGAAGGATAACTTCCATGAATGGCTGTTCGGCAAAGTTGATGAAGAGACTGGAGTAAAACGAGAAGGTATTCTTGGCCAGTTTAAGAATGCTCTGAATGTCTCCGTATTCCAGCCTATCAAGAATGCTGCTGCAAACTTCATTGACGACGCGAAGAATTTCCTTCAGTTTGACGTCTTCAATAAGATCACTCTGATCATGGAACCGATTGGCGATGCTGTATCGTCCATGATTGGTAGTCTGACTTCGTTTGCTTGGAATACTGCAAAAGATGTCGGCCGATTCATTAAGGAAGACTTCCTTGGTGGAATGGTCGATGCTACGAAGAAGATTCTTCAGCCTGTTACTGCCGCAGCTACTGCAGCTGGTAATGCTATCTGGGGAGCTGCTAAAGCAATCATTTCTACACCGATCAATCTCGTTATGACAATGCTGTCGCCCATGGCTACTGCACTTCGTCATGGCGTTGGTCTCGCTATTAAGGCGATTACTACTCCGATCGGTCTCGCAGTTAAGACTACTTTTGGTGTATTCTCTAAGGCACTCGGTGTTGCTGCAAAAGCTATTGGCACTGCTGTTTCTCTCCCGTTTAAGGCAGTTCAGAAGACATTCGGATTCATTAATGATAAGATCATCGGCACTGTCGCTCATATTGGTCGTTTTGGCATCTCGGTTCTTCGTGATGTAAAAGACGCCGTCATGAATTCTTGGCCGATGCGTCTGATTCAGACTGCTTTCAAGAGTGCACAAGATGCTCTTCGCTGGGTTCAGGGCGGTATGCGCCGTCTTGTGAGTCCTGTGGTTGATCTTGCAAAGTCTGCTGTTACTTACGTTCGTGATCAGGTTACTGGCGCAATCACAAAATCTGTTAAGAACATCCTTCACTTCATGAATCCTATGACTTGGATCAATGGTATCATTGATAAGGGTCGTAAGTTCTTTGGTCTTGGAGCTGAGAAGCGCGAAGAGGGTAGTGGTCTCGGAGCTTATTTCCGTAAGGTTTGGGATTCAACAAAGTACGGAATGGAAAAGAAGGACGTTAGCTCCAAGATGCTCTTTAATCCTGATGGCAGTATTAAAGATGCCGGTAAGGGTCTTCCTTGGGCGACAAGAGTTCGTTTAAATAAGGAAAAAAAAGAACGTCAGAAGAATATGGCTAAGGAGCGTCGGCAGAAACGCAAAGACCTCCTTAATAACCAGAGACTGATTGCAAAGTACACGAAGAATCAGAGATCGGAAGATACTGAGGAAAACCGTGCATTTGCAAAAGCTGCTGCGCTTGAGCGTGGTGAGCATATCAGTTTCAAGGGAGATGCCATCAAGACTGAATCTCAGATCAAAACTGAGAAATTCCAGGATGCATCGCTCGATGTCCAGAAGGATACGAATGCTATTCTTCATAAGGCGCTCGATTTTATTCTTGGCCGTAAACCTAAGCTTACAAAAGACGAAGCAAAGGCGGAAGCTTTTACAACAGGTAAGGCTCAGGGATATACTGATCGTAACACCGATCGCAATATTGAGCTTCTTCATAAGGATGAGAACGGAAATCATGGTGCTGAAATTAAGATTGCTGAAGCTGCACGTGATCGCGCAACAAAGTCGTCTTCTAAGGATCGTCAAAAGAAGTTCTCTGACTACATGAAGGACTATGGGTTCTTTGGCGGTATTGAAGTTGCTCTGTCCAATATCGGTGGTCTTCGTGCTGGCGCTAAAGAATCGAATAAAGATTATAAGCAGCGTCGTAAAGACCGTCGTAAGAATGGCACGATGCTGGATTCCGATCAGACTCGTCATGAGATGAAACAGCAACGCGATATTAACTATGAGGCGTATCTTGATCGCGTCAAAGCAAATCGCGAAGCAAAGGAAGCAGCACATCGTGCACTTGAGGAACGTCGCCGTAGACGCAAAGAGGAGCTTGAAGCAAAGAGGAAGCGTGCTCATTATGCTGATGGTACCGATAATGCTAAGCCGGGTCCCGCCGATGTCGGTGAGGAAGGCGAAGAGATGGTTGTTACCGATAAGGGTGCAACTGTCGTCGGTACCAGCGGTCCTGAAGTTCGTGAGATGGCTGGTGGCGAGAAGGTCATTCCGAATGATGCTTCTGCTCGTACTGGCCTCGTAGGTATCTTTGCGGATATCCGTGATCTGCTCGGTGGTATCTTTGATACCGTTAAGGGTGGATTTAGTGATATGGAAACTGCTCGTGAAGATGCCGATACCAATATCACGAAAACCTATACTTCTACGGATGCGTCCGTGAAGGCTCCTACCAATATTTCGGTACCGAATATTGGAAATTCAAATTCTCCGTTTGCTGGTGCAAATACCGCAATCACTTCTGCACTGAAAGCCAATGCTACGATTGATCCTAGTAAGACCGTTGCTAGTGAGGAAACTACCGATGGTGAGATTTCTTACGGTGACGCAACTATCAATCCGGATCAGTCTGCTCCTAAGGGTAAGACAGCAGATGAACAGCGTGCTCAGCGTGCTGCTGTTGATGAAAAGGCTGAGCAGGAAGCAAAGGATAAGAAGAATACTGGTTTGATGGAATCCATTAACGAAGGTATTCATTCTCATAATACTATCTGGAATTCGATTTTCTCGAAGAAGGGTATTATCACAGGTGCATTCATTCTCCTTGCTCCTATGGTGCTGAAGCTTCTTGGTAGACTTATCAGTCTCTTTGCAAATCCTGGCAATGGGTCTTCCGAGTCAACGAATCCTGCAGAACGTCTTGTTTCGGACTATATGTATGGAAAGGAAAGACTCGGTGACGGTAGAACATCTGCAGATGTCATTTCTGATGAACTGGATGGTTTGAAGAACACCGTTGGTAATCTTCTTACTGGTAATATTCCGGACGCTATCAAGAGTTTCCTCTATGATAAGGACGGTAATATTTACAACGAAACTGGAGCTCGTACCAAGCTTCTCGCGCAAGGCGTTGCTGGTGGCGCAAACACGATCTATGAGGCTGGTAAGAAGGCTATTCCTAAGGTGAAGGGTGGAATTGACAACATCAAGAACCTTGGTGGTGATCTTCGTAAGGGTGGAAAATTCATCGGCAATGCTCTTGCTAATACAAGAGCCGGTAAAGCTGTCTCTGGTCTTAAGAATAAGATTGGTAGTGGTATCAAGAATAAATACCTTGAGGTTACCTCTTCTGCAGTGAATGGTTTCAAGTATGGTGCTGGTAAGGCATTATCGAACGAAACCTTCTCCAATGAAATCCTCACAGGAATGATGGAGGATAACATCAATAACGGTGACCATGTAGCATCTGTTGCATCGAAGGTTGGTAAGTTTGCGAATACAACAGCTGATAAGATCATGGCTGCAAGTGAGAAGAGTGGTATCACAAAAGTCATTGACGTTGTGAAGAAATTCTTCTCTAGCATCATGGAGAAAGCAAGCGCTCGATTTGGCGGCTCAATCAAACCTGGTAAGGTTACCAAACTTCTGTCTAGTGCGACCGGATGTGTCCAGAAGCACTTTAAGAAGATTTCTGCTAAGATTGCAACTATTCTCGGCACAGCAGCTGGTCTCGCAACTACAGTTGTTGGTTATGCAGCAAAAGAATCTACTTGGGTGGTTCTTGGTGCTATCAATGGCGTTTCTGGTGCTAAGAGACTTTTCCGCACATCTAGTCAGCCAGATGCTACTATGATGATCATCGCTGGACTCTTTGGTGCATTCAGTGGTTCAACATTTGGTAGTATCGTTGACTGTGTCAATGAGTTGATCGTTTCTGTTACTGGCGTTGATATGTATACTGAACTGGCTACTCTGATTTATCAGATGGTGGCTGGTGACGATAAGTTTGCTGCTCTGGCTGCTGGTCAGACTGAACTTAAGGAAGCATACGATGCCAATGTGAGTTCAAACCTTGAGTCTCAGTATAATGAGATGATCAAAGCAGGCCTGCTCGATCCTAGCGTTACTTTGGAGCAATTCACTGAGGGTGCTAAGAATGGCGAGTATGGCGCAAATATTCAGTCGTTTGCTGACTATAATGATGAGAAGAATCAGACACTTGGTTCTCGTCTTCAGAAGGGTCTTAAGGGCTTTGGCGACAAGGCTCGTGAGAAACTCGTCGGTAAGAAGCAGAGAGTTTTCGTCGATAAGCAGTCCAATACTGAGTATCGTGAAAACAGTGATGGTACTTTCTCGGCATACGATGCTACAACTGGTAAGCAGCTGGGAACAGCTAAGCTTGATGCTAGAGCATTCGAGGGACAGACTGGTGAGAACGGTCGCTACGAGGATACTACTGAGCAGAAGAGTGGACTTCTTACAAAACCCATTGAAATGATTAAGGGCGGATTTAATTCTGCCAAGCAGTTCTTTGGTAATTTTGGAAAGAATCTTACTACTACTCTTGGTGATGCTGGTAGTGCACTTGTAACAGGTTTCCGCACAATCAATCAGAACTTCAACGATCCAAATATTGATTTCATGTCTTATGCAAAGGCTAAAGTCAATACTTCCGATCCGAACAACCCTCTCCACGGAATCATCGGAGCAACACTTGGTGTTGGTAAGGTTGCAGTGTTTGTCGGTCATTTGATTGGCAAGCTTGGATCTGTTGGTGGAGACTTCCTGCTTAAGAAAGTTCCTGAGTTTATTGGCGGAGCAGCAGGTAATATTGCTGAAATTCCTAAGCATCTTGCCGATTATAGCGTCAATATGGTGAAGGGTGATCCTTCTGCAATTGGTAACGCTAATATCGACTTTGATGGTCCTCTTGCTGGAATCTCTGGAGCAGTCTGTGGTGTTCTGAAGCTTCCGTTCCTTATCGGATCTCTCCCTGCATTTGCTATCAGAGGCGTTAAGGGTAAGATTGATGAATTCATTGATAGCCATCAAGAGCAGATTGACGCAATTAAGACTGGTGTTGGCGAGTCTTGGGACGCTGCTGTGACTGGCGACTTTTCTAAATTCCTTTCTGCTGGTAAGGATAAAACTAAGGGCCTCTTATCTGGTGCAATCGTTAAGATTTCCAGAGCTCCGATGTATATTGTCACTGGTTATAATTATGCCATGAATAAGATCGGCGGACTTGTCGACAAGGCTCTCACTGCAGTCGGACTTGGTGGAATTGATAAGGATATTGCAGCTTATCAGTCAACTCTGAAGCAATATACTGATCCTAGCAAGTCTTGGTCTGGATTCGAGAAGGCTGAAATGCCGAACTCAAAAGACAATGGTCTCAAAAAGTTTATTGGCGGTGCCATTAAACTTGCTTCTTGGATTACAGTAGGTATTCCTCGAATTTTCAACAGCATCGGAGACACCATTAAGAACGCTATCAACTCCATCGGTACTTCTCTCATGGATTGGATCCGTGGTAAGAAGAAGACAGATGGTGGTTCTGGTAACGGTGTTGATTGGGATCAGATCAATAATGACGTTAAAGAGATTAACAAGACTGAAGGTGGCTCTGGCCGCCGTAAGACATCCGGTGGTCGTGGGCTTGCTCCTGATACACTGAATGGTGGCACTTATTATTCTCAGGACGATTCTCGTTGGGCATCGAAGTCCTACTCTAAGGCTGATGGTTCTGATGCATCTGCAACAATGTCTGATACCGGCTGTGGCCCGACGGCTATGGCAATGGTTCTTTCGGATGTCTCTGCAAATCACACTGATCCTGTGTCTCTTGCACGTCTTGCTCAGCAGACTGGCGACCGTGACGAAACTGGTACGAATATGAATTTCGTTCAGAATGCAGCAAGCGCTTATGGCGTACGCTCTTCTATGGAACGGAATCCGTCTTCCTCTGAGATCGTCAGTAAGGTTCGCAATTCCAACGGTCCTGTCATGCTTCTTGGCCGTGATAACGGTAATGGAAATTCTCCTTATACTGATTCTGGCCACTATGTGGTTGCAAACGGCGTTGATTCGAATGGCAATATTATCATTAACGATCCTCGCGGCGTTGAGTATTCTGGAGCAGTGTCTCCCGATGAGCTCAATAATAACACATCAGCAGTTTGGACGTTTGACGATTACAAGCCTTATGGTGGTTCCGGCCATCGTAAGAGTTTCCGTAATATCATTCGTCGCGTTGTTGGTGGCCGTGGTAGAAGCAATCGCGATCGCTGGATGGATATCGTCATTGAAGTAAAGAAGCAGATCGCAAGATCTGGTGTTGGATACAGTTCAAATAGATATGTCAACGTCACAATTGGTGGACGTACTATTCGGACTCGTTCTGATTGCTCTGGCTTCGTGTCTGCATGTCTGAAGTTCTATGGTGTACTTCCTGATTCCACTCAGCTTTATTCTGGTGAGATGACTCATCAGAATGGGCTTATGGCAAATACAGGATTCACCTATAAGACATTCTCCAACTGGAATCTCCAGCCTGGTGATATCGTTGCAAAGTCTGGCCATACTGAGATTTACGCTGGTAGACTGAATGGTAACATTTTCGTCTATAACGTCGGATCTCCGAATTCTGCAAACTCTGCATCTGCAACAGGTCGTGCTTATAAAACGTATTCTTGCGTTTGGACTCCTGGTAAGCCAGGTGCTAATTACACTCAGGCTCCTAAGGGTACGATTCAGTTCAATAACTCTGCCGCAGCATCTGCTGATGGTGCTGATGCAAGTGATAGCTATTACGATAGTGATACTGAATCTAAGAGTGCGTCGTTCTTCTCACTGATGTCGAATGCAATGTCCACAATTGGTAGCAAGATGTTCGAAGCTGCTGTTACTGGTAATATGGATGTTGATTGGGACGCAGTGGTGAATGAGATCAATGGCGACACAGATACTTCGTCTAGTTCGTCTGATGAAGACGTGGACGGTATTAGTGGAGCTGATGCTGATACTGGCACGATTGAAGGTAACGCTCGTAATATCTTCCGTAAACTTCGTGAAGCTGGTATGTCTGATGCTGGTGCTGCTGGTGTTCTTGGATGCTGGCACAACGAATCTAGATTACAGCCTAAGAATCTGGAGGATTCGTACAATAAGCGGTACGGAATGTCTGATGATCAATATACTGCGTATGCTGATCAGCATGGTAGATTCCCTGATAAGTCTAGTGACGTTGCTGGCTATGGCCTTGCTCAATGGACTTATGCAAATCAGCCTAATAAAACTTCTCGTAAAGAGAGACTTCTTAATTTTGCGAAGCAGAAGAAGACGTCTATCGGTAATCTTTATACTCAGATCGCATTTGCGCTTGATGAGTTTAAGAACGGTAGTTCGGCATATCGCAAGACATTTAATCGTCTTAAGACCATCACATCTCCTGTTGATGCCGCTACTGCTGTTCTCGGCGGATATGAGATGCCTGGTTGGGGCGACAATCGTGCTAGAACGTCTAGTCAGTTTGCACCTCGTGCTCAGTGGGCAGAGAAATACTATCAGGCTTTCCATGGGAAAGATGTCATGAGCGAAGAGGGTGGCAATGGTCCTAAGAAGACGAATTCTAAGAAGAAGAAACAGAGCGGTGCTGAGAAGGTCGCTGACGGAATCGGCTCGCTTAGTGGACAACTTCTTGGAGCTTATCTCGAGTATGAGGTTGATCAGCATTCTGACGAATGGTTTGAGAAACTTACTGGACAAAAGCCGAAAGTTTCTCGTGCTGAGCGTAAGAGACAGGCTGAAGCTAAGAAGAAAGCTGAGGAAGAGAAGAAACGCAAGGAAGAGCTTGCTAAGCGTCCGCTTGGTCAGGTGGTCTTGGAGGATGTAGTCCTGCCGGTTGCACTGAAAGCTGGCAAAGATTATATCAATGACAAGTTCAATGAGGCTAAGCAGAATTCTGGCGTTGATGCTATTAGCGGAGCTGATAGAAAGGGTGGAAGAGGCGCTACTGTCAAGGATATGCGGTTTGCTCCTGTGGCAAAATCCATTGATCGGACGAATGAGCATAATTCTACTGTGGATTCTTATCAGACCCGTAGCTATTATCAAGCTCCTCATTCTTCTAGCTATACTTCTAAGGAAAAGAATGGCGGCCGTGGTGTTGACAACACTCAGGTTCTTATTCTTATGGATAAGATGGTTGCTCTTCTTAGTACGATCTCTGGTAATACTGAAAATCTGGATGAGCTGTCCGACATCAAAGAAGGTATTTCGAAGATCAAAGCTTCGAATTATACTCCGATGACTGGTGGAAAAGGTGATAGCAAATCCAGCGTAACAACTCCTCGCGGAGCATTCAAGAAGTCATATAATAATGGAAGTGTCTCTGATTCTTCCATGACAAATGCCGAGTTGGTTGCTCGTCGCATTGCATTTGGGGTCTAAACCTCAGTGAAACAAAATGGTAAGGAAAACTCCTAAATTAACTGGGGTTTTCCTTACCATTTATTTTGTGTTAGAAAGAGGTGATTTATTTCATGGCTTTTACAGAAGGTATGCAAGTCACCACATCAGCAATGACTGACATGAACGGAACGCATCTTGCTCCGTTCGTTCGTAAGAATACATATGATATTTTGGAAGTCCATGGTGATCGAGTTGTTATCGGTCAAAACGGAAAGGTGACAGCAGCTGTCAATGCAAATACGTTGACACAAATTGGTGCACCATCTGTGCAGACGAAAGCAGATACTCCAAACGTTCCTATCCCGGATAATACAGCATCCGATAAGGCATCTAACGGTGGTGGAGTTGGCGGATTTCTAACTTCTTTGAGTAGTGGCATTGATAAGACTCTCACGAATATGATTGATAATTATGGTGAGGATATTACCAAGTATACAATGAAATTATTTGGCCTTCCTCACCAGTTTACTCAATACTGTGATTATCGGACATATTCAATTGCCAATAAACCGAAAAGTCAGCTTATCGGTCGAACCTTTATCGAGAATATCATGCTGGAAGCACCTGTTGTAACAATCGTTCCTGGACAGCCTATTTATCTTCCGGCCGTTGAAGGCGATAAAAAGAAACAGACTGCATATATGATGGTGCAAGCTGCTAACGGTAATGTGGCAGCTCTTCTGACAAATCTGGATGAGGCGAAGAGAAAGAATGCACTTCGTTATTATGACTTCCAGCAGACATACGTGCAGTACATGAACTATGTCAATATTCTTTGTCAGGTGTCTGCAGCTTTCCTTGATCTTAATGGGATTTCAATTGATGGATCAACTACGCTTGATAAGTTCGATTGGAAAGATTACAGATGGACGAAAGGTGCTTACTCTACTGCATCGAAAAATATCGCAGATGCTTTGAAGAATAAGGTTGGCTCAACCATCAAAGGTCTTGCATCAATGATGGGTATCGCACTTAATAATGAATCGTCGATTCCTGCAATTGGAAAGAGTGAAGAGAAAGATGCAATTGGTTCGATCTCTGATATTCTGACTCAGATGAACTTTGTCGAATTTTATGTCGATGCAAGTACTTCTGGGTCTGACGGATTCTCAAACCAGCATGAGGCATCAAAACTTTCAAGTATCTACGATTCAGCAGATGATTTCGGCAAAGAAATTGCATTCCTTGTCCAATCTGGCGGCGTTGATGATACTCAGTTGAAGCAGCTTACAACAGGTGCAGCTGATGCTATGTCATCGGTTCTGTCTCAGAGTAAGTTTGGTATCGCCGGTGTTATGAGCCGACTTCTTAGTACGACTTCTAATGTCATCAGTGGTGAGACGATGGTCTTCCCTGAAATTTACAAGAAGTCTAGCTACGGAAAGAGCTATAACTTGACAGTTGACTTACGTACACCGTATGGTAACAAGCTTGGCTTCTATTTGGATATCCTTGTACCACTCTGGCATCTTGTAGCGCTTGCTGTTCCTAAGCAAACAACAGCGAATACATATGGCTCTCCGTTCCTTGTGAAAGCATACTATCCTGGTGTGTTTTCTTGTAATCTGGGTATCATTTCTAATATGACGATTAGTAAGTGCCCAGATGGCGGAGAGTGGTCTGTTGATGGATATCCGACTCATATCCGAGTTGATTTTACAATCGACGATCTTTATTCCGATATGAGTATCACACCGTCTGGTGATATTACCCTTTTCCTTGCAAATTCTAGTCTGATCGACTTTATTGCATCTCAGTGTGGTATTAGTCTTGTGACTCCTCAGCTTTCAAACCGTATCGCTCTTGCTACCACTATTGTGAAATCCGCTGTTGTTGGCGCTGGTGATAATGTGAGCAATGCAATTTTTGGTGGTCTTGAGAATCTTATTGCTAGTATCACGGGAGTGTAAAAAAGCATTGAAGAAGATTGAGCGTGAGTATCGTAAACTCTATGGAGAAATTCCTAGAGATCCACAGCAACGCTTTGTTTATCTCCTTGATCAGCTTAAGCTTGGCAGGCAAAAGGAGTTAATTTCTGATAAAATCCATCATATTCTTAATATTCATTGGAGTCATATGGATTTTACGATTTATATGATTCCAAAAGCAACTCCGCGTCCACGGTATTCTTCTATGACGAATAGCTTTTATGTACGTGGAGCAAAAGACAACAAAGATCTTTTTGATAAATTTGCAAAAGGGAGAGATCTTCCAATGATCAATACTCCTTGCAAATTTACATGCGTGTCTTACTTACCAATCCCAAAGTCTATGTCAAAAGCAGATACTATTTTGGCAGAACTTGGATTAGTTAGACCTATAAGTAAACCTGATTGGGATAATCTGGGAAAAGCATACTCTGATATGATTCAATCTAAAATTTTAGCAGATGACTCTCTTATCGTAGAGGGAGTCTCTAAGAAGTATTATTCACTAAAACCTAGGATTGAAATTCATATTGAATGGATGGATGAACCAGATTGCCTCTATAATTATAATAAATTTGGAAAGAAGGGTTGACTATGGCTACAAGTCAGATGTTCGGCTATTTCAACGGTCAGTATTACATGGTCGATGAATCAGCCAATATCGTGGTGCCTGAAGATGCAAACTATAAGAAGTGTGGCATTCAGGTATCTAAGAATCTCAATAACGTATATGATGTCGACATGTACCTCTATCATTCCGATCTGACAACAGAAGAGAATGGCGAGCGTGTTGCCTTCATGAAGGAGTTCATTGTCAATGAGAAGGTGCCTCAGATTATTCACGTGAATAATGAGTTCCTGATCTCTGCAGATTATGAGCTCTTTAATAAAGACGGGAAGTGTCTGTCTAATGGCGTTCTTTCCACTCTTGCTGAAAGTTGCAATGGTGTTATTCTCGCTCCTGTGGATCAGTTCAATCATATGATGTACCGTAAGCTGTATGTCTTTGATGGTCGAATTGAGATCCCTGTACCGAATATTTCTCGGTATGGCATCAAGTGCCAGTACAATCAGCATCCGTATACGATTCGTATCAATTCGATTAAGGTTACTACCACATATGGCAATGACACTTACATGATCGGTAAGGATGAGCAGGTTGTTCGCGGTAAGGACGTTGATGGAAAGTATCACAGTGCAAAGTATACTCTCTATCATCATATGTGTGATTGCCCGAATGAGATCACTCATAATAACTATGCGTCCAAGTTCCTTACCAATGCAAAAATTGGTACATCCATCATTGATTCTATGGTTGGTCCTGCTGTGCTGGAAGCACCTGCAGATTACACTGAAGTTGTAGTTGCGGATATTCCGTGTGCTACACAGGACAACAGCTATACTGTCAAGATTGATGGTAAGGCTGATCAGATCGTTCTGAATGTGGAAGCAATCGTGGATAACTTCAATACGGTTTACGATATTGCAGATATCAAGGCTCTGCTTGATACCGTGAACGGGACAGGCACTGATAAGGATGACTCCACAGGTGATACTGATACCGGTAATAACGGTAATCATTGTACTTGTGGTGGTAATTGTGGCTGTTGTTCCAAGAAGGATGATTCCACAGTAACTCCTCCCACTGACGATAAGAAAGAGCCGGAGACTCCTCCTACTGAGGACAAGAAAGATCCTGTAGCTCCTCCCACTGATACTGATCAGAATGGTGATCAGGGTACTACTGAAAATCCTGGCGACAACAAGGATCAAAACACTGAAGGAAGTACAGATACTTCTGAAGATAATGGCTAAATAATTTATGGTGATGCTTGGATTGCATTGAGTTTTAATGCATATTCAAACATCACCATAAATTTAAGGCTGGATACTCTAGAGTAGAAAGGGGTTTCGCAATTATATGGCAAATAATTCAAGTAGCGTATTATCTGAGGTAAAGAAGATATCTGGTAATATGCTAAGCACCATTAAAGAGATTCTTAACAAAAATGATATTTCGTACTCAGAGGTTGATTCCATGAACCTCGTTGTAAATAAATCGGATGAGCATTCAATTAGCTCTGATGAAATTCGGGCTTTAGCTACAGAAGCCGCAGGTTGTTCCATTCTCGCTTTTGATACTTTGATTGATATGGTGGATGTCAATAACAAGGTATATGTGAGACAGCAACTGAAATAAAAAATGATAGGCTAGAAGGTTTTCATATTCCTTCTAGCCTATCATTTAAGCCTTGTTAGTGATATACTTATAGGTCATATCACGAGTGTTGCGAAGATCGAAATTCTCCAGCTTCAGAGCCTTCAGCATTGCGAGCTTTGTATACTCATGAACGGCCTCTGTAAAGATATCCTGAGGATCGGAGCCCTGCATCTTATTGGCCTTATTCATCATAATAGCCTCGAAGAGAGAGGGCTGGTATACCTTCGGACGACCTGAGAAACGGTAGTTTGTAGCTTCGTTCACGGCATCCTGCATGGTCTGATTGTCCATGATCTTATTATCCTGAGCGAGAGTATCTTCAATATCATGACGATACTGATCCTCGTCAGCAACCTTCTGCTTCTCTGCATCAATGGTAGTCTGGACGTTATTCTTGATGATATCACTGATTTCATCAAGGCTCATCTTTGCATTGATGTTCTTGATAGCAGTATCGTTTGCTGTGGGATCGTAATGAATCGACTCAGGATCAATACGACCAATGTTATTCTTCTTGATGGTGACTGCATGCTTAGCAGCGTTTTCAGCCTCAGTTACGATCGTACGAAGCACAGAAGAATTATTCTTCTTCAGAGCTTCACGGACGTAGTATTCTGTAGGCTTATTATCACAGCGCTTGGCAATAAAATCGCGAACTTCTGCACCAGCGTCCGACGGAGAAAGGTTCTTGTCGGGATCGTTGTAAGGAAGTGCGTTCTTATAGATTTGACCAAGGACTGTATCAATGCAAACGGACTTGCCGTCTTCTGCAGCTTTCAGTGTCATGCGACGCATATGCTCGGGATCGTTTTCAAATGCACTCATTTGATCCATACGATCCTTTGCTTTATTCTTGGCATGAATGAAATCGAGAACTTTTGCTTCACGCTCATCTAATCCAGCAGTTTCCAGCTTGAACTGAATTGCGGATTTCATAATTCATAGCCACCTTTCTTATTAGAGTATTGAGTTCAAAACTTAACTGATTGTTTTTACGACCTCTACGTTGAGCTTGATATCATCCTGTGCAACAACGAGAACCTCGGGAACGTATTCCCGGAGTTCTTCTTTGGTAAGATCATTCAGATCAGTTACTTTCATGCACACTGTCTGATACTTTGGGTCGTAATCATTGATTCCTGTAAATCTCAGATGATGGACGGCAGGGAAGTTATTCTCGATCGCCTTAATCATATTTGAGATATAGAGGTCATTCGAACCGGTAGAATTGACTTTTTCGACAAACGCTTTGATGAATGCCTGGAGTTCAGCCATAACATTTGTAGCAGTTGTACCGTCTACAAGCTTTACGTCGTAACTGATACTAATATTAACACGGTCAATGAGCTCTTGCTCGTCGCCGATATAGTAGTTATTACTACGACCATAAGTGTTATAGAACTTGATATCCAGGTTTGTGTTGTTACGAAGTCTAGGTGAGCACTCTTCAAGATAACGATAGTTATCTGTAACCTTGCTGATGAAGGTATTGAATGTGTCTGTGCTATTCACCATGTCTGCCTTCACCATAGGAAGCAGAGACATAGCAGCAATCGTACACTTTTCATTTCCTTCTGTATCGAGAGAACCTGTATAGAAGGTCACATTACTACGCATCATATTCAGAGGTTCAACGAAAGTCAAACCTTCTGTTTTTGCAGAGTATACATTGGCCAGAGAGTAAAGGTCAATGTCACCACCAGGAACTGACTCTCCCTTATCATTTTTCGGACGGAAAAGATCAAAGAATCCAGGCTGTACTGCACCGATATTATCACGGTAGCAGATGTATATATTGACAGAGCAATTTTCAATCGGTACGTAGTGGTAGTCAACACTTTCTGCACTTACAAGATTGAGAATTGCAAACATCTTGTCTGTCGTAATATAGTCGTTCGTGATAATCTTTGCACTAAATGTTACCATGGATTTATCCGAAGCATCCACTTCGGACGGATACAGTTCGATGTATCCAACCTCTTCGTCACCATTCAGGAAAGATGCAAAGATACGGACGTCGTTCAGAATACCAGTAGCAGACTTGTAGTTTCCGAACTCGTGGACATAATCTCCATCCAAGACTGTGGAGGGAATAATGCTGAGAGAAATCTCGTATCGACTATTCTCTTCCAGTCTACGATTCAGCTTCAGTTTTGAAGTAATGAACTGACAGAGAAGATTATCGTTGGATGATACGTAATCCAGACTCACAATCTCATTCTGGATGTTCTTGTAAAGACCGACAAGATTTGGGCTCTTTGACATGGAAATTAAGAACGGGTTTGTGTAGATGAACTGATAACCCTGCTTGAATTCAACTCCACCACTGAGAATCAGAGGCTTCAAATCTTCCATGTCGATACGGGTTTCCAGCTTTTCACCAGACCAATTGTATCGAGAATAGCCGTTAAGATCCTGGACGTAATACTCACCGAGATTAGAAAGCTTGTAGATATTGATATCTTTCATCAGCTTTTCATATCCGATATAATCACCAGTTTTATTACCGGTTGTATCAGACTCATAATAGACCTGATGTGATTCTACGGACAGGGCGAGCATCCCGTTTTCGATCATTGTAGTAAGAGTATCGGTGGAAAGATCTCCATCAATCTTATTACCATCAGCATCATAATGCTTGCCATCAGACAGATAATACGTACCAGATTCATTATCTACATAATGCTTGGTTGTGATGGTTTCTTCACGGTAGCAGACAGTCTTCTTTTTAAGACCAAGAAGCTCAGTCTTTGCAGCCATATCAGCATCGGTATATTCATTATACTCAATGATGTTACCATCAGCATCATAATGCTGCCAATAACCTTCTCGGTTTTTAACGAAAAACGTCGTGTTCCAAGTAGTCGGATCTTCTTTTTTGCTATTATCGAATACGATAATCTGATCACTAAACCAAATGCTCGGTGTTTCATACCGATCTTTGTAGAGATGATCTGTGATCGTCTTATCATATGACATATAGCCAGGAAGAAGTCTCACTCTAGTTCTGCTGTCGCCTTCATATACGAAAAGATGACCGGGGTTCAGAGTGTAGACATTACCGTTCTCAGAGCGATCAAACTCAAAGCTGTTGATGTTTGCACCGAGTGTATTTGTTGGGTAGATATAGTCATCACGCTTGATCAGAAGGAATGCTGAGAAGAGTCGTTCCATGATATCATCACGACGCTTAATGACGAAAATCTCGTTACCGTATCGATACTTATAGTTGTAGAAATACGTAGAAATATCGTTTTCGGTAGAAAGCTCATTTGCTGTTGAGAATCCTTCCACAGTAAGAGCTTGCAGTGCATCAATGGAAAGCTTTGAAGCACCACCAGCAGCCGGAGATACAGCTTTACCAGCAATGATCATTTTAGAATTATATGCATAATTCTCCGAATACGGCTGGAAAGTGATACTTCTACCAGTATACTCTTCAAAGTTTGCTTCTTCTCCAGTTGTTGTATAGGTGATCACCTTGATATCTGAGTTAAACTCAGGCTGGAAGTATCCATCTTTCGGAGAGAAAGAAATCTCCAGAATATTTTCATCTTTCAGTCTATAATAGCAGAAAGGTGTTTTAAGAGGGAGAGAGAATTTTACCAGCTTATCCAATCTTGTATAATCGGATGCAGTAGGCGCCTTGTAGAAGATATCAAATCCAGCGAGGGTATCGTCAAATTCGAAGTCCAGAACCGGATAATTGATCTTCGTGTTTGTGATGATCTGCTCGTGAAGTTCTGTGCGAGTTACCTGTCGTGCAGTCAGTTCCAACATCAGAAGACCGTTATTCACCTTACGCATTTTCAGGTAAGGATTCGTAACAGTCGATACTGAGTTCGGAACAGCCATGTCGTACTTTGCACTGTAGACATATTCTGATTGATAGGTACCCGCAATATTCTTTTTCTTTGCTTCGATAATGACATCATAATCAAGAGTGAAAGAAATATCTTCCACATTGATAATCATATCCTTATCAATCGTAAATACTACAGTTCCGTTTGAAGAATCCTGACTACCATAGAGGAGGATATCTTCCTGCTGTAATAATAAAACGAATGTGCAAGTTGCTGCGGATCCGAAAGAATTGTCCAGCTGGAAAATAGCGGCATGGGAATAGATGGATTCCGGGATAATTGCCTTATTCGGAAAAGCTTCGTTGATAAGAACTGAAGCTGTATTCATTGCGTCTTCAGTGATATTTGCAATCTGCTCCATGACGAAGCCTTGCTCGCCAACATTCAGAGCTGACAGCGGAATATCACCGAAATATTTCTGACCAAGAGTAGTCAGTGCTGTATCTTTAATGGAGTAACTGTCCGTATAGTCACGGTCAACAACGATTTTATCCGTTGTAGTTACTTTAGCCATTTAGCATTTCTCCTTTCCTAATAGATTAGAGATTATCTCATGGGACGGAATCTAAGTTTAAATGTGTATGGGAGATTTCTCTTACCATCACCATTGAAAGTTTCAATGAACGGAATGCCAGACCATGTGTAACCAGTACCACAAACAGCAGGCTGGAATTTATTGACGTATCTCCATTGTCCCATTGTGGGGCTATGAGTATTGAACTCGATCAAAGAGAGAGGATTAAAATCTTCTTTCCATGAGAATCGGTATTCAACGGAGTATTCAGGATTTGCAAGTCGTGTCTCTGAATCGTATGCAAACGAAGACGACGGCATCGTAACCGGGAATACACCGTAATATTTCGACCAAAAGATAATCGTTTCTCCATCCTCTGCTGTCAGGATGTAATACACACACGTCGCATAATCAATAATTCGATTTTTGATGTAGTTGACATTCGGCATTACTTTACCACGGTAAACATGAGACACATAATCAGACCAGAGTTTGTGGAGATGATAGATGTGAAGATCTCGGTCATCCACATATTTGATCTGGAAACTGCCTTCTGTCTTACTCTTGATATTACTCTTGCCGTACGCAACCTTATGACCTGTCAATGCCTGACCATATGCGTCAGTATCAATATACTCATCGGCTGTCTGGAAGGATTTTGCCTTGTTAGATAGGTACAATGCAAACTGATGATTGTATCCTGCTTTGGATTGCGTCAGTTCTCTCAGCATCTCTGGGCAATGCTTCAGAGCATAATAATACTCAGAAAGATTCTTCAAATCATCCGATAATGCAGGAGATGACAGACCGCCATTTGATCCTTCAGCATAGATATTGCAATCAGGGCGAACGAAAAATACATGCGCAAATGTTTTTGAAAGGGCATCATTCCCGTTCGGCTGCTTGTACTTATTATAGTACTTCGTATACTGACGATACAGCGTTGTCGGATCCATCAAGTCGATGTTGACTGACTGACGGATTGTATTCATATTTACGAGAAGTTTTTCCTTCTCATAATCCATGAAATAATCATAGCGATAAAGAGAATGAGTACTATCAGGGTTAGCAGTCTTATTTGGGAAGCCATATTTATTCTGAACAATGCTGGGAGCATTTCGGTCGAGGGCATTGATTGTAACTGAACTTTGCTGATATTTGAGATCTCCGTACTTCAGCATATTCATGACAGCATAGTAGTCAGCCGACTGCTTTTCTGTGTAGGTGTACTTATAGTCAGAATTCTGTGTTGTCTTATATCTTCTCGTAAGATACATGACTCGACTATCACCTAAGATGGCATTTGTAATCCACGATTTCAAAGATCCAAATAGGTTGCTGAGTGCACTTGATAGTAAGTTTTTACCAAGATTCATAACTCCGTTCACAAGAGCTTTACCGGCACCGGTTCCGACATAGGAGTCTATTTTTGAACCGACCCAGTTTCCAGCCTGATCTTGAAGTTTATCCACACCGTTTTTGATATTGCTGATGGTATTCTTGGCTCCATTTACCATATCGCCAAGAAAACTCTGCGCATCAATCTCATCTTCCGGATTTGCTGGCACTTGCATTGGTGTTGGAACTGGATATGTCGATTTCAGACTCTTTTCTGGGAAAGACACTAGCGTGTTGATATCAACCGCAGCAATCTCTTTTCCATCTTTACCAATGACGACTCGAGAATCTGGATAATTTTGACCACCAATATGTATGATTTCATACACGTTATTTCTGACAAAAGAAGCAAGGTGAGTACCATTTACATCAACAGATGCAGAGGTACTTACCTTGTCACCAATTTTGAGAGCCATATATGAAGTCGTCACTCCTTTCTTTTTCAATGTAGGGTTTCCTCGTAATCGCTTACCCTATTGTTTTCAGGTGCTATATTCACTAGGGTTTCTCTTAAGTACAAGTATTTAATGTCAACTCTAGTGTTTAATGGAAAGGAGTGATAGGCATGACCACTAAACACGGGAAAAGGAAGACGGTTAAAACTCGTGACATGATGCTGATCTTATGCTCCACATTGGTCATCATCTATACGATTATTGACATCATTCTTGGCTTCGTTGGTCTGAAGACTGGTAGCCAGATTCAGCTTGATAGCACGCTTACAACTGAAGTTTTTGGTTTTGCAAAGTGGGTTATCACAACTGGTGCTGGTATTACTGTGGCGAAGACACTGAAAGGACGTACCAACAGTGATGAGACAGAGCCTCCTCCTATGGATGATTCTGATAATAATGAGTAAAGGAGTATAAAGAGATGGCAACAAATCTTGATTTTGTGATCATGGAAGCTGCTCAGTCTGGACTTCTGTCTAACGATGAAGCAGTTTCAATGTTCACAGTTACCACAGAAGGTGCAAACTGGGAAGCACATAAAGAATATCACGATCGCACTCGTGCTGCAAAAGCTCTTGTGAAGCAGTACAAGAAAGATGTGAAAGCAAAGAATTTCAAGGCAGCAGCTGCAGATCTTGATAAGGCAGTTGCGATTATGGAAGATCTTGATACGTCACTGAAGGAGTGGCGTGAAGCTTCTACATTCGGCAGCTATATCACAGGTCTTTTCATTCCTATTCTGAAGGACTTTATTCCGTTCACTGGAAAAGCTGCTATTGATCGGACGAAGGAGTCCATGCGACTGAACAGCGTAGGCAAGGGTCTCAATGGTGGCCAGATTAACTACGGTGATAAGAACTTCTACATCAATCGACTGATCCAGTATTCCGATGAGCTGAAGAATAAGATCAAGTTCCGTAAGAAGGAGCTTGCTCGATATGAGAATAATATGGCAGCTGCTCCTGCGAAGAAGCCTCTGTTCGCAAAGGAATACGTCGATGATCTTCTTTCTGATCTGAATGAGACCGAAGCATTTTTCAATGAATACTCTACTCAGTCTTATATGACTGACGAGGAGTATTACTCGGAAGGTGTTAAGGAGATCCTGTCAAAGCTTGCTCCGAAGAAGGAGAACGTTGATAAAGCGAAGAAGAACGTTATGAACGCACTGAAGACTGCAAAGAGTGCAGTTACTGGTGGTACTACAGATGAAGGCTTTCTTCGTCAGATGAATTCTTCTATTACCGAGCTTACTCGAGCTCGTCTTAAGATGGTGAATGCGTATCAGGAAACTTCTGGTGTTATTCGCTATCTGACTCCGTCTGATGACGCCTTTGATAAGGCGAAGGACCTGGTCGCACAGTACAAGAGCGCAATTGACGACTATGAGAAGGAGATCAATAAGTTCAGTGACGATATTAAGCCTGCTGCACGCGCAGTTGTTTCGAAGGGAACAAATTATGCTTACTATTCTAAGCTGAGCTCTGTTTGTAAGGAAGAGGTTCGCGCGAATCGTGGCTTCTACGATACTTTGAAGAACGTGGTTTCTTCCCGTGAGAAGTTCGTTGTGTATAATCGTCATGATGACACGATTGACAATAATTTCGAGAAGTCTATGTCGAAGTTTAAGTATCGCTCTGATGAGAACGAGCAGCTTCAGATGGCTGAGTCCGCTGTTGATGACATGAAAGCTATTTTTGACGTATAAGCATTAGAAAATGCCCTATAGAGTATCTCAACTCTATAGGGCATTTTACTTACTTTAAACGCTTTGTTAGGATGATGGGTTGATATTCGGACTTTATTTTGTATTCCGGTACTCCCGTGATTCCAGGGAGACTAATTCGACTTGCAGAATATAAATCCGAAATCACTGAATCTTAGCTCGGTATCTTCTAAAATTCAGGGAAATGACAGCAATCATTCTACGATCATCTAGATCTCCTGACAGTACTCCCACTTCGCTGGTAAACTTATATCTCCAAGATACCTTCTACGAACATTTTAGATCTCCAGTATCAATTCGATATAAGTCTACTTTTGGTGAATTTCAAGAATCATATCGTCTACGAACATATAGATCTCGGACAATCATCCATCGTTTCATCAATACTCTTGCTTAGAAACTATCAGTTCGTCTACGGCCATCTAGGTCTCGGAACTCAAAATAAATGTCTAAGCAATGCCATAATAAATAGTTGGCCAGACTGCAAAATTAATACAGTCTGGCCAACTAAGTGTTCAGAATATTAGATCAGTGACGCATTACAGAAGATCTGCAAATGCGGCCTCGGGATCCTCATAAGACTCCTGATAAGATGCGAGACGCTCGTCGAGCTCATTGATAAGAGCGACGCGCTCCTCAACAGTGATCTGGCCATTCAGCTCAGCATCATAGATGTCCATGCGAACAGACTCAGGTGTAACTTCAGCCTTTGCATCGCCGCCCTTTGCATCACTTGCGGCTTCCGGAGTCTCAGCAACCTTCTCCTCAGCATCCTCCAGCTTTTCCTGCTGATCCTTAGAAAGATTCTTCTTATGGATGTGAGGAATGAGTTTGCCAAAGTGCGTTTTTGCCCATGCCCATCCAGCCTTAATGGCGTTCTTAAAGGCGGAGGCAACGTTTGAAATTGTTGTCTGAAGCTTGCCGGCAGCCGCCTCGCGAATATGCTTAATGAGAGCAGCTGTACCCTTCGTGATATTCTGCTCTTCAGTCTCCAGAGCAGCAAGCTGGGCTTTGATACGCTCATTTGCCTTAGTAAGGTTGTTGGTCAGAATCTGTGAGACAACCTTAGTATTCTTGCTACCAGATGCAGCCTCGTCGTCAGCGGCGTCACTAACGGACATGCTGTAGATCTTCTTGAGTGCTTCGTGATACAGCGCGATATTGTATGCTGCACGGAAATAAAGATTGTCGAGGCGCGCATTTTTCTCAGCGGTAAGGCCCTTAATCTGATCCTTGGGGGTTTCAGCAGCAATGCCCTTGCGCATGGCAGCCTTTGCTGAATTCATTTCTTTCTTGGCGTTAAGCTTAGACTTAACTGATGCGATCGGATTGGAGAACTTCTCAGAAATGTAATCGAGAAGGAAGTCTCGATCAGACATGGTAATCTCGCCAGAATTTTCTGCTTCGCAGATTGCAAATTCAAGATTAGTCATAATGCATTACTCCTTTTTAATTGATTTGGATTATTAAATTAAATCTCTCCATAAATCATTGTCTTCTTTTATGCCAGTAGCTTGATTTATGCCTGCAGTTATTCCCCGGGCGCCGTCAACTACTTTTCCCCAAAAAGTGTTTTTTGCAGGTGTCTCGAGAGTTTTTTCTCCTCTCTTTGCGCGCTCTTCATTATCTTTCTTAAGGATTCTTTGTTGGCCTTCGCCCTTCCAGTATGCTTTATTTACAGCAACGCCACCTGCAGCAGCTGCAGATGCAGTTAAGGTTGCTGCGACAATTTGAGCGGGATGCTTCGCACAATAGTTGTACGCTTTGGACGACACGCTATTGAATTGGTTTGTGATGCTCTTAATGAATCCGATCTTAGAAGGATCGTCTTCATTGAGAGCACATTTTTGGAGAATGCCAATTGTATCTGTCCATTTCCCCTGGATTTCGGACATATTCTTGTCGAAATCCTTGATCTCTTTATTACTGAGCTTTACAGCATCAGCAATGCCGATGTTTAACTGCCGTACGTCAGAACCATCCAGATTCCAACTCTTGATGATACCTTGAAGCTTCTCAGAAAGTTCATCCTGAGCCTTCTTGTATTCATCAGCGTTTTTATACTGGGTAGTCTGAAGCTTGCGTACACCAGCAACAGCGGCTTTCACATAATCATCGTATGCGGCGATATACTTCGCACGATCGGTGATTTTGATTTTTTGACCAGCAAGCTCTTTGTTTGTGACAAGAGCCTGTTCGACATTCTTCAGCTTTCCGGAAGCAGTGATCTGGTTGAACTTAGTCTTGATCGCACCGGTAACTTTCTTAACGAGAGTCTTAATCCCGTTAAGAATCTTACCGAAGAACGCCTTGATAGAGTCAACGAACGACTTTCCAGCTTCCTCAAGCATAAAGGATGCATCGTTTGATGATTCGTTAAAATACCCAAGTTTGACCTTATTGTGAACTTCCGTTACATCAATCATGAACTTATCATAAGCACATTCATAGAGGTAATCGGCCTTTTCACATTCAAGGTCAAACTCGAGAAAGTAACTATCCATCAATGTGATAACCTCCTTTCTCTATGTATTATTCGTAGAATTAATATAATGTAAGTACCCACCCTGAAACAATTCCCTAAGTTTACAAGGGTTACTACGTTGTAAAGGAGTGAAAAATTATGTGTTATCCAGAATTGGATATCATCTTCACAGAGAGTGAATGCATCGCTATGGAAAATGATCACATGATGCGATCCTACATTGACGCATTTCATGTAGAAGCTACTGAACTCTATACGGAAGCAGCTTCTCATATTATTTCAGACCACGAAACTTCAATTCTTTATGAGAATGCGTGTAGTGATCTGATTTCCAAACTTTCTGGATTTATTCAGAAAGTTATTGATAACGTCGGCCTTTTCTTCCGTAATCTAAAGATTAAGATCTTTGGTAGTAAGGAAGAGAAAGAAAAGCTTGCTCAGATCAAGGCGGCTGTTAAATCTGCAAAGAAGCTCCCTGAATCTGCTCGCAAACAGATTAAGGTCTATCGTACAAAAAAGAACAAGAAGGCACTTGATGCTTACATCAAAGAGATGGCTCAGCTTGAACGTCGTTTAATGCGCCTTAAGGTTGAAGCAAATAACGATGCTAGTTATGGACTGCAAATGCTTCCTATCGTTGGCGCATTTGTTCCCGACAGGGATAATACGTCTTCAATTATTCTCGAGTATAACGACATCAAAGAATCCATAGATAAGTGCAATGCTAAGTATGAAAAGCTGATTGAGCAGAACGCCGAGGTCGTCAATCTCGCGCTTGAAGATGCGATCCGTTTTTCAGACAAAGAGCTGAAAGACATTGAGCTTGACATGGATGCTGTTAAGGCCGACTCCGATAAAGTTCTTGCTAAGTTTAAGGAAGACGCAAAAGGAGTTAAGGTAAAAGAGCAGGCAAATCTTCTTCAGAGGATGACTTCTTCTATCGAAACACATGTTCGTAAATATATGCGAGATTGTGGTGGGTATCACCAGAAGAATACAGCAGCTCTTTTAGCTATCGCAAAAATTACAGGCATCACACTTACCTCACTTGGCGCAAGTGAGTTAATAAAGCAGGCGACCCAAGGTGAAGTCGATATTGCTGGTACTGTTAGGAATACCGTTTCTGATACGTATAACAATAAAATCGCTCCATCTGTCAACAAAGCTGTTACGAGTATTCCACTCATTCGAGATAATGTATTGAATAAGACCGGTCTTGCAGCATTTAAGACCGCGAGATCTGCGAAGCAGAGTGAAGGGACTTCTATGCATAATGGCGTTGTTGGAGAGGTTTATGCGTGGGCCTTATATGGATTCCCTCAAAAATCAAAAGTATCTAAAGATGTAAAAGACCTTATCCAGGCGACATATGCGAACTCGGATAAGTTGACTTATGTCTACGAGCTACCTTACCTTGTCACAATTGATTTCGGTGATACCGTTATTAAAGCAACCTCACCAAAGAAAATGGACATGGTGCAATGCATGCTGAAATATATTAATAAGCACAAGGAAGTTTCTTGGCCAGAAAAGTTTGTTACTGATCTTTCGAAAGCAAAGGCAGATGACACTGAAGACTATTTCAGCAGGTTCATGAATATTTATCTGGAAAAAGTTATTAAGATTCAAGACGTTCCGAAGTTCAAAGATACTATTCGTTCTTATAGAACGGATTGGAAGGCTGCTCAAGCTAAAGCTTAACGACTACAAAAAAGACAGAGATACATCTATGATTAGAGTATCTCTGTCTTTTATAGTTCGTATGTTTTTAGTTTGATTCTATCGGGTCGTACACCACAATCTTTTTCAAGAATATTATAGTGGACGTAAATTGTTTTTGTGAGAGGAAGATATTGCGTTAAAGTTCTCCTCAGATAATCAATGTCAGTTCCTTCGCTTCCATCATTATCTGCATAGATATGGTAAATGATGTTATTTCCAACGAATCCTTTTTGCATCATCGTTTTCATCATATTACCATAGAACTTTCCGCATGTGGCTAAGTTTAAAGTATTCTCTTTTATCTCATCCAATCCATATGCGATTCCCATACAATCAAATACTCCTTCCGAAATATTGATCGTAATATCATCTGGAGTGAATAGATCGACAGCTGATGAAATTGCATAATATGGCCTTACTAAACTTTCGTTTAGAATAAGAGAATATTTAAACCAGCGAATCTCCGTATCGGGCCGAATGCTTCGGAATAGGATTTGAGTTCCAGTAGAAGTAACGAATCCAACGAAATCTCTATCTAAGAAGTTTGCAACTTCAGGTTTTACGGTTATCGTGTGGATATCGTTTTTCAAGAGAAACTCTCGTAAAGAAGTAATCACTTTGCAGTCTTTTAAGTCCTGCTCAGTGAATTTTCTTCCGAGTCGATTTTCGATGTATCGAATCTTTTTCTCTTCATAATTCTCTGGGAGCTCATAATTGAATATGATTGCTGGACGATCTGGATTGATTGCAGCATTCTTATCAGAAGTTTTAGCAACCTTTCCGGCATCGTTGAGTAGATTTTTATCCTGGATTTCCAACTCTTCCAGCACATCTTTATCTACGATCCCATGTGCTGGACAACGGAAGCAGTTATAAAGAATTGGAAGATTATCATTAGGAGATATTCGGATATAAAAATGACCCGTATTCTGGTTCTTTACAGAGTCACCACAATACGGGCATCGAGTACGAATATTGATATCACTTACTTTTTGTGTGAATATGGGTCGTTCCATTAACTGCTTAATTAATTCAATTTTAAATTCTCGATTTGTCATAATTTCACCTCCTATTTAGTAGTCTGTCATTAGCGGGATGGGAAAAAAGAAATCCTGGTGTAGCATTAAATCACATGCTACACCAGGATTATTATTCTTTATTAGAGGATGCTGTCACTATCCGATTCGGGAATATCGTTCCCATCTTCATCAACAGGAATGATCACCGGAGTTTCATAGGTCTTCTTGCAGGGGATGGGATCGGTCAGCTCCACGTCATCCGTGTAATCGTCTTCGTCCTTCTCGGTCAGAGGCTCACGGCTGCTGAAGTTGCTGTTAGCACTCACACGGTCGCCCTCAATGGGATCATCGTCTTCGTCTTCCACGGCATCTTCTCCAGCTTTCACCAGATCATTGAAGCTCGGAACGGTGTCACCATCGTAGTCGCTCGGAGAGAGCATGCTGAGACACAGCGACGCAGGAATGACAGGGCGTCTCTCATTATCGTTATCACTCGTGTCCATGTGGTGGTGCTTCGGTGCAGGGATACCGTTGAAGAGGTGTGGCGCAGAATCTTCCTCATCATCGTCCCAAGGTGCAATCTCATAAGACATGTCAATGAGGCGACCCATGACTTTGGCGGTATACTTTGCAGCGCCGGCGATGAGCACCAGCTTAGCCTTCCGCATCTCATTATGGTACCCATCGAGCACACGCTTCTTTGCTGCATTCTCAGCGGCAATGATATCCTCCTGGGTATCACCGTTGATCATAACAGTTGCCTGGAACTTGCAAGGGAGTCTGAGGTCCTGATTGATGCTATGCTTTCCAAAATTGAAGCTGTTGAAGATGATGTTGAAACTGTCGCAACCAGGAATCTGAGAATTCAGGGTATCGGTCAGACGCTTGGAATAGTAGAGGATAGCGTCATACTCACATTCAGTGAGAACAGCGGTAGCCATCTTACCATCATTATAAACCTTCAGCATTTTTCATTTCCTCCAATATTTTCACTTTTTATTCGGATCTTCAGCAGTGCCTTCCAGATAGACCTTTCCGGTCACACTGCTGAAGACAATATCGTTCTTAAGCGGGAAGTCAGGGTCTGCACCATTATCCATGACACGGATCTCAAAGTCAAGACCGAGAAGTTCACACCACTTAGAGAAGTTGGTGACGCTCATACGGGTACCGTTATTCAAAGCGGTCTTCATGTTTGTGAGCGTATACTTATCTCCGGTCATATACTTCAAAGAATTGATGTCACGGCCTTTTGCAAGGATTGATTTCTTGATGCATTTTTTCCATCCATCATCCGTATCATTGATGATGGGACGAAAAACGGAAGTTGCAGCATTCATATCCATCAATGCTTCTTCCGAATACAAGACTTCGTTCTTTGTGGTAGTTGCCTCAATCTTCGGCAACGTGATTTCGAAGGTGTGCCCGACAGAGAAAATCTCATTTGTCTTCTCATTCGGAGTGAGAACCTTCGTCATATGCCCGTCTATGACATAGACTGTTGGAATGATAGGACGGACACTGTCCTTTTTCGTGGAGCAGATATAAATCTGCCCATCGTCTTCGTCGATGTATCCTTTTCCGTCGATATACTGCGTATCATCAGCGATGTAACCCTTAATAGAGTAGATCTTATCCTGGAACGCAAGTTGAATCGGAAAATTATACGACTTTTTCCTTTCCATTATTTGTCCTCCATCAGCGTTTCTTTACTTTCCGTACTTCTCGACATAAGCAAGATAACGCTCGGGAATGAGAACTTTGTCTCCCTCTCCCTTACGTAGATGCTTAATCATCTTCTTGATCTTTTTTACATGCTTTTTGTATGTCTTTTCTTCGAGCCCTTCGAGCACGATGTACCTCTTTAGAAAATAGAGATACTTTTCATAACTATCAGCCATTCGATCAAGAACTGCCTGGTCATACTTCATAATGAATCACCTCCTAAACCCAGGCGCATTAAATTTTATGTCGCCTGGTTAATACAAATATATAATATATAAACATAATTAGTCTTAAATTTTCTCTTAACTTTGTGCTCTCCTTACTTTTTTCAAAACATGGAATGAACCGATGTCTGAGTAATTTAAACCCGGACATCGGTTCATTCCAATTATTCCATAGAAGTTACTTCTTGTGGAAGAACTTGCTGGCGATCCGTGAGAGGATACCAGACTTAGACTTCTGAGCCTTACGCAGATACTCCTTGACCTTGCGGTTGGCCTGAGAATGATACTTGATACGAAGTTTAGCCTTCAAGATACGCTCCATCTTGTAGACAGTCTCCAGCTTACGCCACAGCGGATCATGATGCTCCATAGCGCATGCACGGATAGCGACCTCATACAGCTGAGCCTTACGAGCGTGCTTATCGAACTTCACGATAGTACGCTCAGTCATGAAGCCCTCATCACGCAGAGTATCAAACTCATCGGAGTTCACAAACTCAGTGAACTCGGCATCAGTCATGCTCTCCTTCAGCAGCATAGGAGTCAGGACAGCAGTCATGACATCATCGACATGCTGATCCTGCTCGGGAGTAAGCGGAGGGGGATCCTGCATCTCTGTATCAGAAGAAGTCATTGCCTTTGCGACGTTTGCCTTCACCTGATCAACAGGAGTGGAAGCATCGGGAGCAGTGACGGGAGTTGTGGGGTCAGTGCCAAACGGCTCGCTGGGATCACAGATATCGCCACCCTCTTCGCAGCCAAAGCCTTCGAGAGTAAATGCGTCATCAGAGCCAAGAGCTGACTGCAGAGGCTTGCTCATCAGTTCAGTAAACTTTGACATGAGATTCATCCTTTCTTTATTAGTGTAAAGACGGTTAAGTCATTACACTACTGTTTTTATAGTAGTCTTTCTAGGGCCACTGATTATTCAGATTGTCGTTTACTTTAGTTTAAGAAAATGGTATCTATACTTAGGAAAGGACTGATACAGATGCCAAGATTAAATAAAGAAACTCTTTCCAAAAGTATTTTCATCAAGCGATGGAAAGAAGAAATGATTGTCAATATGAAGCGTCTTAATCCGAATTGGAAAAAGAGCGAAATTGACGAAGTACTCGATAAAATGCTTCTGGAGCAAATGTATAATCCAGATGTTGAATTGGATAATAACTACACACATGAGCATAAGCAAGCAAGCGCAATCTCGGTACTCGATTGGGTGCTGAAACGGAACCCCATCGTTGCGGGCAATGCTACTTTTTATAAGAATCAATTGGAAGCTATTAACCCGATCGCAGACATGGTTAACAGCTTCCTCGTTGAGCGTAAAGCAGTTAAGAAGAAAATGTTCCAGATTGAAGATGATCAGTCTGATGAATATAAAGATCTTGACCGTCTTCAGGGTAATGTGAAGCGCTTGGCAAACTCCTATTATGGTGGCTCTGGTATGCCACAGTCTGCATTCTATTCCAAGTGGTCTGGCCCTGCGACTACTGGAACAGCACAGTCTGTTATTTCTACCACAGAGACTCTCTTTGAGGGATATCTGGTGAATAACTATAAATTCATTGATGATAATGAATGCTATCATTACGTCAACGAAATTCTGAAGCAGGATTATAATATTCCGAAGTGGATGAAACGAGTTACTCATTCTCAGCTTATTAGTCGACTGCTTGGAATGTTTTACGAGGATACTTATGAAGCGTCTTGGCAGGATGGCGTTATTGAGATGGTATCAAATCTCAGTGACGATGATGTGACGAAGATTTATTATAAGAATAACTTCCTCGAGTTTACAGAAGCACATGAGAAAGTTCTTGATCTTTATGATGATCTTTTCGCTGGAGTTAAGAATCTTCCGTATGCAAAAAAATATGAGGATATTCCTGAAGAGCTTCGTTCAAAGTTCACAAAAGGCCAGGAGCATGATAAGGTCAAAACGTACAATGAGTATGTGAATATCCAGTACTTCCTGAATCCGAATTCTCCTCCGGATTCTATCAAAGAGATTCTGGATAAGCTGAAAGACCTTTACATGAAGTACGTTTATATTCCCTTCATGTCGATTGATCGAATTCATCGTCTGAAGTATTTCATGAGAAGAACGGTTTGCATCGTCGATACGGATTCGAATATTCTGAATATTGACGAATGGGTAAATTTTTGCAATCGTACCATTCTCAGGAATTCTTCTTATGGTAGAAGCGCTGAAAATAATAAGTTTATCTGTGTTAACACACTGACTTATTATATCACTGCTGCCGTCCAGCACACTCTGAATGAGTATGGACTCCATTCTTATATCCCGGATGATTATCGTCCGATTTTTAATATGAAGAATGAGTTCTATTTCCAGAAGCTGGTTGTTGGTAAGAAGAAAAAGCGCTATATCTCTGCGATGAAACTTCGTGAAGGTAACATGTTCCATCCGTATAAGCAGGACACAAAAGGTTTTGATTATATGAAAGCTGGTACAGCAGAGACTGCGAATAAGCGATTCGACAATATCGTTCGCCAGTATATTCTTGAGTCTGTTGTCCCGGATGTGTCTGGCATTCTGTATGAACTGAAAAAGTTTGAAGAGGATATTTTGAATTCCCTTCGTCATGGTGAGATTACTTACCTCACCCTTGCGTCTGCAAAAGAAAAAGAAGCATATGCAAATCCGTATTCTCAGCAGGCTTTCCGTGGAGCAATTGCTTGGAACGCTGTATATCCGGATGATGAGATTCAGTATCCGTCGAAAGTCAGTATCTTAAAGCTTACCACTTTTACGGAAAATGATATTAAGGATTTGCAGAATACTTATCCTGAAGTTTATGATGCTTTGATGAGAAACGTATTCCATTCTCCCGATAAGCAGATTTCGGATAAGGGTCTTCAGATTATTGCAATTCCTTCTGGTCATAAGATTCCGGATTGGTGTCAGCCGTATATTGACGTACGGACGGTGATCGGTAATACCCTTGCTCCCTTTAAGGGCGTTCTGGATATCTTCGGTGTCGATATTCCTACGGTTGGTAAAAACTACAAGACAGCCAATCGAAAGACTGGTAAGTTCTCGAATATAGTTAGATTCTGATTCTAACTATTAGCTATTAAAAATAAAATAGAAAGGAAGATTCCCATGTTTGAAACTGGTTATGTATATACTCCCAATGATATTAGTTCTGAGGAGTTTCTCTCAGAAGCTCCAATCAATCTGATTCAAGAGAGTATCAAGAAGCAGTTTAAGAATCCTATTGACTATACAAAGAAGGATTATGTCGATACCTTCATCAATAAGTACAAATTCTCGAAAGAGAATGTGAATGTGTATGAAGATGAAGAGATGGATAATCTTATAAAGCTTCGGGATGGATTCTATACTTTCATGCTCAAAATGTTTGAGAAGAAGCTCGGTATCGGAATCGTAGATTTCTGGGATATGAGTGAGTCTGACCAAGACGATATCATCCATTACGTATACCGATTCTTCTTGACAAACTGCAAGAAAAATATCACTTCTGCTGTGATGAATTTCATCGAAGATCATCATGATTCTTATGCACAGGCAGATGATCCGGATGAGGATGTCACCACAAATTCTATGAAGAAATATGTGGATGATCCTGCTGATCTTTATGTCCTTGGTCACATGGGAGATGTTATCCATGACACGATGGACTTCGATATGGACATTGACACATTCTTTGATCTGTGTGATGACAGAGAGTCTCCCTGCCTTGAGACTGAGTTTGTGAAAGAGAAGTTTGATAAGTTGGTTCTTACAGGTAATTTTGTACCTTGTTATTTTGACCTTACGGATTATTCAGCCTTCCTTTATGAGGTTGAAGCTAAGGTCAGAAGAAAGATTCTGAAGAAGTACTCTAAGAAAAAGGACTAAATGATTTCATATCGTCCGACTTACACATACGTAATTTTGAAACACAAAGGAGAATTTTATTATGCCTTACAATTCTAACACTAATCGCAAAAACGTTTCTACTAACATCAAAACCTTTTATGGCGACACTGCTTCGATGGGCATGACCTATTGGAATGATATGATTTCCATTCGTCTGAATCCTTGCAGTGGTACCAACGAGGATGGTATCCGTCAGTATGATCGGAACCGTAGCTTCTCTACTGCAATTACTGCACAGAAGGCTCTGGGTCTGACTCAGCTTATTGATGAGCATATCGTTCCCGTTATCAAGAAGGTGGAAGCTGGCGAGGATCTGGAGAAGCCTGTCAACGTTGCTATGAAGATGGGCAATAAGAATGCTATCATTGTCATCCAGTATGCAAAGGATGACAAGGGTGTTCCTACTCTCTATTTCATCGGCTATGTCAGCGCAAATCAGGATAACACTTGTGATCCTTCGAACCGGTACATCTACAAGTTCAATAAGACCAAGGTTGTCCTGGATTACGATCCCAATACCGGCAATGGTACCGTGAAGTCTACTGAGGCTGAGTTCATGTTCTTCTACAATGCTCTGAAGAATATCAACGACATCTTTGGTGTCTCTACTCAGTCCAATGCATTCTTTAACAGCTGGGGCAATGGTCTCCAGACTGGTAATAATGCTCAGTCTTCCGATGTCCCTTCCACTTCCCCTTCTGCTAATTCTGCATTCAGTGCAGAGGATCTGCCTTTCTAATTCATTACGATAACTAATTAGGCCACCACACACTCTATATAAGTAGTGCTGTGGTGGCCTATTTTATTTCATAGAAAGGAATGAGTTTATGGCACAATCAGAGACGATTTTCTACAATGCAGATTATTTGGTGATTGAATATCTTGATTTTATTAAATCACCTTATTTCGTTCTTCTTCAGTATATCCAGAAGAATGAAAAACTTCGTCCAATTCTTCGTCTAGAAGAAATTGAATCGTTCGATCTTGCTTCCCTGTATGAGTGGTATGTGAATCGGAAGCATCAGAATTTTCTTATTGATCTAAATCGAGATCCAGAAAGAGTATCAGAAGAATTCTTAGATGGATTGATTATGGATCAAATGCTTATCTCGGAAAAATTCTATTCAAACTGTAACGTGCTTTGCACTCAGTATATGCTGAGATTTTTGAAGAGTAAGAAGCATCCGGTGAAAGATGTTCTCGTTTACTGTCCTTTCAAAACTCCATGGCCGAAAGAAGATTTGAAACGGGAACTTGGGATTGAATTCACTTTCATGGATGATTTCGATGAAGTATGTAAAAAGGCTGGAGCAAATTCTACATACTTCTTATCCAATATTGATCTCATTCATAGGATGGAAGAAAATAAAGTCCTTCATCTGTCTTCTATCGTTCTTCCGATTGAGTATCGGTATAATAAAAAGAATATGAAAGACTACAAGATTGATTTTACTGAGCTATGGAAAAAGTATGCATTTAAGCTTGCCTATGCTAGAGCATGTAGTACAGACGAACATGATAATGGGTCTATTGATACCATTAACCGAAACACATACAGAGATCCAGTAGAGTAATTAATCAACGTGATGACACAAAATTAACTTATAAAACAGGAGGTAAGTAATATGAAAACTACCGATGATATGGATTTTGGTCGGAGTGATCTCGATCGTGAGCCTCTGATCAACGTCTATTCCAAAGATGAATTCGATAAGCGTGTCGGCCAGGTGTTTAATACCATCTGGGAAAAGCTGGTCATGTCTTTTGGCCCTGCTGGTGCTGGTACGTTCATCGTCGTTCCTTCTTCTACCCAGTCTACCTTCTTCAATACAAAAGATGGTTATTCCATCATGAAGTACCTGGAGTTCAACACGAAGATTGATCACACTATCAAGAATATGATGTCTACCATCTGTGATCGTCTGAACTTTACCGTTGGTGATGGTACTACGACTGCGGTTGTTGCAACTCGTGGTGTTTACGAGTCTTATCGGATGCGTAAGAAGCTGAGTGACTGCTCTCTCAATCGAGCTCTTCCCCGTGAAATCATGAAGATGATGAATCGGGTAAAGGATGATGTGATCGAAGAGCTGAATAAGCGAGCAATTTCAATTCAGTCTGATGATCCCGATGTTCTGGCTGAGAATATCAAGAAGGTCGTCTACGTCTCTTCCAATGGTAATGAAGAGATTACCAATATGATTTCCGATCTTTACAGGGAGCTTCAGTTCCCTGCAATCTCCGTTGCAAATTCCAAGGATGGCTCTACTCATGCATACACCATTAATGGCTATAAGATTGATACTTCCCTGACTGATCAGTCTTATATCAATAATGATGATAATACCATGAGTGCAGGCCCCATGGATTACATCGTGTTCGACAATAAGGTCGATCAGAATATCTATGATAAGATTTTGAAGCCTCTGTGTGAGGCATCCAAGCAGCGTGGTCGTAAGCTTGCATGTATTGCTCCTTGGTACGATGATGTTGCACTTGGCGGTCCGATTCGTCGTGACCTGCTTGAGGATCTGAAGCAGCATGGCTCTATCTCTCTGGTTCTGCTTGTCTGCAATAAGACAAATGCACATGCACGTACCCTGCTGAACGATCTGGCTATGCTTCTGAATACTCCGGTTATTACCCGTGTGGTGAAGGATCAGATTTTGGAAGCACTGGAAAAGGATCCGGATATCTATAAGCAGTTTGATCTGGATAATCGAAATATCCCCGGATCTAATATCGCCGTGATGGTCCCGAATCCAACTCCGGCAGATCCGAATGGTATTGCACTCCGTCTTGCTGCATATGACGAGACGATTGATAAGAATACCATTTTCATGAACGATGCTACGAATCTGATTCGTGTTGGATACTGCGAAAAGGCTACCCTCGGTATGAAGGAGTCTATTTTTGCAGGATTTTACTATGATCCGAATGTGTATGAGACGACTGTGAGAGTGGCTAAGTCTGAGCTTGCTGAAGCACAGCATAAGCTTGAGATGATTGGCTCTTTCAGTCTGTCTATCGTGGAAAAGCAGCAGCGTTTGAATGCACTTGGTCTTAAGACTGGTGTGATCGAGGTTGGTGCAGCTTCTCAGATGTCTCAGGGCTATCTGAAGGATTCTGTGGACGACGCTGTGAAGGCAGCCGCATCAGCATTCAATAATGGTGTTGTCCTTGGCTGTAATGTCAGCTTGCTCGATGCCATTGATACTCTGATGAAGGAGCGTCCGCTGACGAAGAATTGCAGTGATGATGAGGAACTCTACTATGATATCCTGAACATCCTGGCATCTGGATATCTCACTGCCTATGATACGATCGTTAACAGCATCTATCCTTCCGATGCTACTATTAACGTATCGGAGTTCTGGAGAGGCACAGATGAAAACTGTGTCATCTATTGCGATGAGAAAACACATCGTAAGATTTATGCCGATCGTGATAAGGCAAATAAGGTTTTCTCTACTCTCGTCGATGATGCTTCATTAACTGGTGATGTCCACTATTCAGTCGTTGCATTTGTGGACCGTTATTCTCGGCAGAATGGCGTTGTCCTTGATGTTACCACTGGTCATTTCACCAGTGACGTTATCAATTCTACAGAAACCGATCGCGAGGTTCTGAATGCTACCGTTGATCTGCTGTCTCTGCTGATTACTGGTAACCAGATGGTTCTCTGCTAAGAACTTTTTAAAGAGTGAGTATTCATGAACAGTATGAATACTCACTCTTTATTTTTTCATGGATCCAATGACAACCGATTAAACTATTTATTGTTATCTCGTCTATATTTTTATTAGAAAGGTGATGATAATATGGAATCGTTAACTGTATCAACACAAACCCTGGAGCAGTTCTTGGTTGCTCCGTTTTATCAGCAAAATAATCAGCGGCAACTTCGATATGAAGACCGTTATCAAGCATACAAGAAGATGAATCGAATCAAAATCGCAGCTGTATGCGAAGTTGAAAAAGATTACTTCATTCTTGTGAAAGTCCCTTCTGAAAGCAATAAGGGAAATTTTTCATATGACGTAGTTATCCAGTTTACTCCTCCGGATGATCATAAGGCAAAAGCTACGTCACTGAATGAGTATTGGGTTCAGTTTTTCTCAAATAGTCCAGGCTTCGTTTATAAGTATGCTGCACTTTATAAGTTGCAGGGATACTTAATCGAAACCTTGCAGTATAAATTTACTTCTGGTGTTTTGGATACACTTCCGGATAAAGCAAATAAGAATTATGATCTTTATTATGATTCTAGTATCTACTATGCTTGTCGATATCTTCAGGACCACAAACTTGATTATATGACCAAGCTTGGTTTGATCCATTGGAAGCGTCCAAAGTTTGATCAGTTCGTATCTGCTATTTCCAGTTTTGAAGATTCTGAGATTTCTCGTCAGGTTACGAATCTTGAAGGATCTATCAAGCAGGAGATGCGAAAAGATCGAAAGCTTAGTATCACAGAGCGTCATAAACTTGAGTCTAGAAACGCTCTTTATCAGAAACAGCTTCAGAAGAAAGACTCTCTTGAGAAGAAAGTTGCTCGAATGACAACATCTGAATCAGATGAGCCGAAAATCATTCGAGCAAAAAATTCCACTTCTGAAGTTTCTCGTACGGTTAGAGTCAAGCCTAACCCGAAGAAGCATGCAACGAAATCCACTGCAAAGAAAAAGTAAAAATATACATCGTGCTTTTGAATGATATGTTATATCTCTGAGCACGTTAGTATAACTGATTTTTGAGAGGAGTTAGTTATCTGATGGAAACCGACAACAGCAAAACTACCCAAGCAGTTTCCACTCCTACTCGGTCTCGTGGTGCGACAAGACCGAAGTCTGAGTGGACGGAAGCTACGGCTCCCAAAGCGGAGATTACCCAATGGAAACCCAAGCGCGACAAATCGAATCTGTATGCGGAAGCAGATGGAAAAATTTTCATCTTCCACTTCGAGAAGCTCTATAAGCCAGAAGAGAAGATGTCTGTCTATGACAGATTCTTTGTCGATAAAGTCTCCTACGGAAGCCAGCTTCCCACCATCGCTACTTACCTTAATTACTTCATTGAAAAGTACGATACTGAGCATGAGGTTCCATTAGCCTTACTGAAGTTGAAGTACGCAATTGATAAAGAAACCTGTGGTGAGAACGAGAATGGTAAAGAAATCAAGCGCTTTACACAAGACAACATGCCTCAGCTGATTAGTCTGATCTACGAGATCCTCTTTACTCCGACGGTCATTGAAAAGATTAAGCAGCTTGTGGAGGACAACTATCTGGACGACATCGAAGCGACGGATAATTCGAAGTACTTGAAGGATGCAAAGAAGCATCTGGAGAGTCTTGAATTCCGAAACATCCACGTGAAGGTTCTTCTTCGTATCAGTTTTGGTATGAAGTTGATTGCCCCTGTGATGTTCCACTTTTTCTCTGTCAACCGGATGAAGCCGGAAAGAGACTCCGACACGATCTACAATTTCTATGCCAAGCTCTTCGACATCTTTAATGAAGGAGACATGAATATTTACAACAAGCTCTTTGTCTATGTCAAGGCGAAGGTGCTTGAGAATAAATCTCATAACTCCGTAATTTTTGATCAAAGAGATATCCTTGGCTATGATGAGTATACCGTGATGAACTCCTTCCTGCGTAAGGTTCTGATCAGCGAGAACATCGTCAAGTACCAGTTCAATGAGCACTATAACCCGAAGACCAAGAAATATCGGGAGAACATCATTGGCTTCAACAAGACGATCATCAAGTATCAGCTGGTCTATTTCCTGAAAGAGCAGTATGCGAAGAATCTGACCGAAGTCACCTCTGCAAAGAATACGGATGGCCTTTCCGGTAATGATAAGATGGAAATGAATCTTAGCAAAATCGACGAGGGCCGCGTCTTCTTGGCAGAGATGAACATCAAGACGACTATGGCGCGTATCATGAGAGACAATGATTTCGAAATCTCCGAGAACGAAATCCAGTATTACATCAAGAACCACAATATGCATCAGTTGCAGGTTCAGCTTGTATGTGCTTACTGGGCAAAGTACTTCGGTGGTTACATGAACATGGAGCTTATCAATCGTCGCCAGTATATCATTCTCATGCTGATTCTGAAGAAGCGGTTGTTCGACACGGCAGGTTACGATGGATCTGGATCTATTGAGACTTGCGCACTTCCCTATATTCTTTCTGGCAATGTTTCCGGCACTGTGAATACCCGACAGATTCGCAAGAATAAGTTCGTGGAGAAAGTTCGGAATACTGCGTTGTACCAGAAGATGTGCGAGGGAAAATACTCTCAGTTGATCTCGATTAAACCCGATTACATCATGGAGATTCTGTCTAAGTTTATCAACACTTCGTTTACCTACGTTGTGTGGGAAGAGGAAGAACTCCTTGGCACTCCTATCTCTTACGATGAGGATACGATCTCGGATGAACTTCTGTTCTTCCTTAGCAGAATTTAAATGATAAGCTCACCAAGTGTTTACAACCTCGCACTTGGTGAGCTTTAGTCAGTTCACTACTAACGTTGCTCAGTAGGATGTGGACTAACACGTGTAAAAAACGAGAAAGGATGATTAAAATTATGATTAACCTGGTCATGAATGGCTATCGTACAGCACCATCATGGCTCAGGCTCATGTTTGTTGTAGCATGTGCCTGGGCCGCTATTTGGATTTTGAGTAAGGTTTTGAAAGGTATCCTCATTCTTATTGCAGTCATCATCAATGTCCGTAAGATGGGAGTGAAAAAGTATCTCTTGATGGTCACAGCGAGACTGTCTTTCTGCGAGTTTATGGAGAAAAAGGGATACGAATATTTCATAAGGCGTGGCAATGTCTACTATAAGAAAGGCGATGAGATTATCCCAGAAAGACTTGCCTTTCAGGAGATGAATAACTTCATCGAAGAAGAAATAAAGAAGAAAGGAAGCGAAGACAAATGACAGGCTTATACTCGATGCTCATCGGTTTTATAGTCGGCGCGATCATTGGTAAATTCATTGCTCCGACAGTTCTTGAATGCATGGGCTATACATCGAAGGACAAAGACGTCATGAAATACGTCGGGCTATATCTTAGGAGTCGTGAAGGATGGACCCAGAAAGGTTCGTTTTTCACCCTCAGATGGATTAGTCCGACTGGGAAATGCATGAGTTACAGGTATTTGCGTAAGTGGATTCTGGATCTTGATCATGGCCTTTCCTTTTCTGAGTTAAATAAAATGCTTGAGGAGTTTGAAAAATGACATCATACGATTTTGGAAGACTCCTTATATTCATTTCAGCAGCTCTCCTGTTCCTCTGCAGCCTAGCACTTCTTCTCATTGATCCGATTTTTGATATTTGGATCAAGTATTCATTCCGCAGAGATGAAGGTGACAACTATAAAGATTTATCTGACGGAGATTGGTATTATCTCTGGTTGGATGTTGAATCCGGTAAAGATAAAGAGATTGGAGGACGAAACTACCACAGATACTATGCGTACTATTATCTCTATAAGTACCTGAGATTCTACGGTTGGAAACTCAGATATGAGAACTCTAATTGGATGTGGATCAGTAAGCGTCATTTTAAGATCACTTTTCACAACGCGTATCAAGTCGTTCTGAATAATCGGAATATGAAGAGTGACTACTACTGGGAATACGAATTTAAATCTTGGAATGCATAAAGAGGTATAATGCTATGATTGAATTGAATGCTTATTCTATTGGAACTGCGGTAATTCTTGGATCGGCTGGAGTTGCTCTGTATAAGAATTGGAAGTATGGCCATGATTTGGCTACGCTTGCGAAGGAGCATCTGACAGATGAGATGCGTTCCGCTGGCTATGAAGTTCATTGCGATAAGTATGGCGGGACTTATTTTGTGAAAGGAACTAAGACCTATACGTACGAGACGATCCGTGCGATTGCTTCCAGCGATAATCCGGATTGGTCTGAGATTTTTGATTGAGAGTGACCTTTCAACGTATTTCTAATACGAAGAAAGGAAGTGACCCCAATGATTCTCCATGTAATATGGATTATCCTTGCAATTTATCTTGGATTTTATCTCGGTATGTGGTGGAAGCGCGCAAACCGAGTGATTGTGTATCTCCCGGTTTCTAAGAAGATACAAGGCGCAGTAATGTCTTCTCTAGGTGATCCAAATGCTCTACAGAAGTTCAGCACTGGTAATTCTAGAGAATTCTTTCATCGTTACTATAATCCTGTGAAGCCGGAAGGACCTAAGCGACTGCCACATTATTGCTACGTGGATATAAGGCAGCTCCTTCACAATCTCAGTCACCCAATTCGGAGACCTGTTGATCCTGCAGTAGTATATCCGTTCCCATTCGTTGGAATCGTCGGTAGACCTGTTGACAACCAGTTCACGTGTGACTGGTACCATGATACGGAACTGACTGACGACGATGCCTGTGTATTGGTTCTGTCTATTCCAAAGAAGCGTATCTTTATCGTATCTGGTAGCGAGATTGAGACGATGGATACCGAGACTCAATATACTTGTGGCCATTGGAAACAGAAGTTTTACAAGAGGAAGAAATATCCAATCCTTAGAAATGATGAAGATAAGTATTACGCTCTCTTTACCTATTTCTATACAAACGATATCTTAGCGCTGCATGATTTGACTGCACGCAGGTGTTTCGATGAGCATCCGGAATGGAAGAAAAGCCTGAACGGATTCTTTTAACCCATAAAAACACAAAGGAGAAAGTATTATGTTATTAACCGAAAAGTACAACGACGTTGAGCGTTACGCCATGAGCCAGGTGTGGATGATGAAGGATGGCACTGCAATGCTTATCCTCGGCATTGACCCCATCTCGAAGCTCCGTTCTTCCAACAAGGAACGTAATGTGAGAGGCAAGAAGGTCACTCTGCGTTCTCAGAACAAGACGCTGTCGGATAAGCTGGTGATCTTCACCGACCCTGCATCTGATATCGCCTATCAGATTGATCTTGACAGCAACATCTCCATGAGCATCAAGGACATGCGTAACAATGAGGCGGGATATCTGTTCTCGCTCACCGTCAGCTTCATGGAAAAGGTCAACCGTCAGTTGGCTGACCACAACAGCAACAACTGGTAATCAGTGGTAATAATAACCAGCACACGAATTCAAAAACGTGTGCTGGTTATTTTTTGTAAGCATATGGTCAGAAAACAAACCATTAAGCCTCTAGTAACTCTATAGTAAAGGAGATGATCAAGATGAATGCATATTTGATCAGTTCAAAGAAATTTGATCTGGATTGCGAAAAAGCTGTTGCAGAATTTGAAGCTGCGAACTCACAGTTCCTGATTTCATATTATGAGCACTGTGATGACTTTGACTACATGTCAGTATATACTGAAGATGCTGAAGATCTTCGCGAAGCATTTATTTCGGCGATTCAGAAGATTCTGGATGCTCTGTCAGATTTTACAACCAACTTGATTACCGAGATGAGTGCTCGGATCGAAGCAAAGAAGCTGAATGAGCGTCTTGCCGAAATTAAGTCTGTCATGGCAAAAGATCGTTCCGAGCTTCTTAATCATAATATCAGCATTTTCGATATGGCCAAGTATAAGAAGTTTTATACTGACTTTATTGACCGATATACTGCTGAGATCAAGAAGATGAGTGCTCGGGAATTTAAGTCATTTGAAGAGTATGAAGAGTGGCGAGATAAGATGCAGAACGATCTTGCTGATTTCAACTATAAGCTGACAGACGAAGAGCAGTGGAAACTCTCTGTCTCTGTGAATTCTGCAATTCATATGACAGAAGATGAGGCCCAGAACTATAAGAAGAACTTGAAGCTCGCTCATGCATATGGAGACAAAATGATCTCTGATATGAAGAGCGAATATCATAAGCGAGATATGGGAACTTCCTATGTTGACCTGAGTGATAAGGATGCAAGTCTTTTCTCCATGAAGAATTCTGCAATTATTGGATTCTGCAATCAACTTTCATCAGTTATCAAAGCAATTCTTCGTACTATGGCAAAACATCCGTTTGCAACACTTGCTCTTATTGTCGTTGCAATTGCACTGTGATAGAAAGCACCAATGAAGATTTATTTTTTCTTCATTGGTGCTTTCTTTTACTTTTTCGGATGGGGATTCTTCTTTTGAATTCTTTTGTAGAAATAGAGCTCGAGACGGTTCAGAGACTTAGGAGGTTCCTTCGGGAAATCCTCAAATCCGAGGAACTGGATAGCAAAGTCATCGGGATGCTTCTTGATACGTTCCAGAAGCTTTGTGGTGTAAGAACGGAGACGACGAGAGCTACGATCATCGTGAGCTTCTTTATTTCGGTTGATGTAAAGAGGGCATTCTGCACAACGATGATAGGACAGAGTAGCTTCGATATTATCCGTTCGATACGGATAGAGATTATACTTGCAATATTGATGATCGTCGTTTTTTCGCTTGATATGAAAAAGGCATTCATCACACAGACAAGTGGTAGGAATGAGTTCCGGCTGATTATTTTGATTTGTCATTGTCGTTTCCCTCTTTTCTACTATTTGCAATAAAGTCGTTATATTTCTTATCCAACGCTTTATTGGCAAGATGCTTTAATACAAGCTTCTCAGCGAAGTTCGCCTTAACACCAAGGAACTGTGTGATGAAATCCTCAGGGTGTTCTTTGATTCGCTTCAGGAGGATCTGACATGCATTTCTCATACCAGCCATTGTGAGTTTATTCTTAGTAAGAGAATTCACCCAATCAACGTAGAAGGGACATTTCCCGTAAATGTATCCATGAAGGCAAGCATTCTTGATTTCATTTTCGGGAATCTCATACATTCCGAGGCGGCACATTTCAATGCCAACCATACCATCATCATCTATGGTTCCCTGATCATGAAACATGCACTCCGAAAACCCGCAATAACAAGGCTTCTTGTCTTCATACCCTTTTTCTTTTTGCATGGGAATTCCTCCTTATCGACCAGTAGAGCCAAAACCACCATTCCGAGTTACATACTCAGTATCTGTAGTATATGCAAGACCATACTGGAGGAAGATGCCTTGGCAGAACTTATCACCTTTCTTCAGGTTGATTTCTTTTCCGTATTCTCCGCCATTATAGATCTTCACCATGATATGACCCTCGTCAGAAGGACCTTCACAATGAGTGTTGTAATAATCGCCATCCACGATTCCTACGGTATTTGCAAGACTCATGTGGAACTTAAAGCCGAGCCCACTCTTAGGGCACAGCATCAACATCCAACCCGGATCAATCTTGCAACGAACGCCAGTGTTGATGACAATAGATTTACCGCTCTTCAGGGAGATATCTTCGGTCAGATAGAAGTCAAATCCTGCACTGTCCTTCGTTGCACGAGTAGGAAGTTTGATCTCGTCGTAACGGCAAAGACGCTCATAGCCGTCTTCCGTATTACGACGAATTTCATCCCATGCATGATCACTGATTCTTTGGAAGTTAGCAACGTACATCATAAGTTTACATTTCCTTTCTTTGGTAAGAATAATAGTGAAACGTCGTTAAGTGTTTGTGAACCACTTAGCAGAATAATATACCCTATACTGAGAGTATTTCATCCAGTATAGGGTATATTACGTTTATTGGCTGAGGCGCCCGGTTACGATCCGGATTCAGTGCTTTCAAAGAACACTGGCTTACCATTGGCCTACGCCTCATTATTGGGATACTAACACCTACCACATCCAGGTCAAGCAGAAGATATGGTAGGTGAAAGTATCTGATTTTTAGGAGGTCAAATATATGTCCAATCCATGACACAACAATGAAGATTACTGTCACGGTGATATCAAAAATGAGAGGATGTTGTCATCCTCTATGGCGCCAGCGCTCGGGTACGATCCGAGGATACGTTATTAGCGTATGCCGGTTTTCAGGACCGGTGTGTTCGACCAACTCCACCACACTGGCATATATGATATAATATAGTTATAGATTTATAATTTATTATAAATCGTCTATTGCATTTAAATGAATAAAAATACCAGGTAGAATATTATCTATCCACCTGGTATTTTTTGGAGCTAGATTAGGGGCTCGAACCCTAGGAACCTATTGATTACAAATCAATCGCTCTGCCAACTGAGCTAATCTAGCGTGAGTGTCACCGCCCGGGCTTGAACCGGGACCCATAATTAAACGGATAGCCGCCTCAGAGCTACGTGTCTGCCAAAATTCCACCACGGTGACGCATATTATATACTTATCTTATCGCCTATCTAAGCGATACCTATTTGTTCTATCTTATAATTCTTTATGATTATATATTATATATTCGATGCTTATTAAAGGAGGATTATAATATGTAGTACGTATTCATTAGAAAAGAATGGGTTAGGTTACAGACACATAACCCATGAGAAATCATTGAAAGGACTGAAGTGAATTTATGAGTAGCAACAGCAACATTGTCCCTGAGATTCATGACGTTGAAGAACTGAAGACGTTTTTACGCCCAATTTATTTCATCAACGACTATATGAGGTGCGACGAAGATTATAGTGCGCTGGTTGATCAAATCTACATGATCGTAAAAGGGTGCTTTGAAAAGAAAGATTGCCGTGAGTATATGGTGCCTTTCAAGTTTTATAAAGAGAACCGTGATGAGAAGATTCATACGCTTCAACTGCGTCACTTTCTCATCAATCTTTTCATGTGGCATCCTCTCGTGAATCTGTATGATACGGACTTCGAGATGGATGAAAACTATATCTTTGACTGCTGGAATGAAGTTCCTCATCTGAAGGACTACATTGATCAGAAAATCGTCACTGCACTGAGAGATTACAGTGTGCGAAATACCACAGTCAACAACTCTATTTCGAATGTGCTTCATGATCTGCGAAGCATTTCGATCAACTTCTCTCTGATTATGGGTCTGACGATGTCCAGTGAAACGTTCCTGCATTGGTATCGTGATGATCCTACCCTTCGTGAGCTGATGGAAACCAGATTCCCGCTTGATATGCAGCCGAGTGAGATTGAAGATTCTCTGGCTGATATTCAGAAGAGATTGATCGCTGAGATCAAATCTCGGAAGGATGATCCCGTTGGTACGATTCTTCGTGCGGATACGGGCATTAAGCACAAGCAGCTCGTTGAGTTCACTGCTCATATGGGCTTGAAACCTGACCTTGCTGGTATTACCATCCCGCTTCCTATCAACTCTTCTACTCTGATTCGTGGTCTGGATAAACCGAGTTCTCATTACATTGATGCATTGGGCGCTCGCAAATCTCTGATTATGAATAAGAAGGTCATGGGCAATGCTGGCTATTTCGGTAAGCTTGTCCTTCTGTTGGCACGTACTTTGTCTCTGTCCAAGACCGTGTCGGATTGTGGAACGAAGCATTATCTGAAGATTTATATCAAAACTCCTCAGATGCTTCAGAAGTATAACAACCGGTACTACGTTGATGCAAATGGCGAAATCCGTCTTGTGAATGCAAGAAAGGATACGCAGTTGATTGGTACTTGGGTTAATTTCCGTAGTCCGATTACTTGTTCGTGTCATGATGAAGTGTGTCATGTTTGTTTTGGCCGTACGTCTACGATGAACTTCGATATTTCTGCTGGCGTCGTTGGCTTTGAAGTTGAGGAGTTCACTAAGGTTGTGAACCAGATGATTCTGTCTGCAAAGCATCTGCTTACCACGGTATCTGAGAAGATCAACTTCTCTGAAGAGTTCAATCGTTTCTTCAAGCTGTACTGTGGCGAGGTGAGTCCGAAGATTGGGGATGACGCAATTCCCGATATTGAAGACTGGGCAGTTTGGATTGATCCTACTTCCATTCAGAAAGCAGATGAACTGGACGAAGATTCTTCGTTCAACAGCTACGTGCTCGGCGGCTTCTATGTGCAGAACATGAAAACTCATGAGTCTATCTGGATTTCTACGGATGAAGACCGTGAGCTGTTCTTGACGGATGACCTGATTGATCTCGTTCGTAAGGGTCGTGGTTATGCTCGTTTCTCTGAGATGAATGAACTGACTACTCTGTTCAGTATCGTCATCATGAACAACGAGCTGACGAAGCCGCTGTACTCTCTGATGAGTCTTCTGAATAGTAAGGCGAAAGCAGATCAGAACGTCACGTCCAACTATCATGAGATGGCACAGAAGTTTACCGACCTTCTGCTTGATGCAAAGATTGGTGCAACTGCACTGTCTGGTGAGCTGATCATCAGTCGTCTGATTCGTAAGGATCCAGATGTTGATTTTGAGCGTCCTGATTTTACGAAGGATGAGGTTGGTAAGTACAAGATTCTTACCGTCTCTCGTGCAATCGAGCACAATAAGTCTCCTCTGCTCGGCTTTGCTGGTCAGGACATCAAGCGTCAGTTGATGAGCGATAACTTGGTTACGATCAAGAACGCTCCTTCTTACATTGACGCATACTTCAAGAAGACCACTTCTACGGAACGGTTCATCGAGGACCATGCAATGTCCACCGATTCTGATTCGGTGATTGATGAAGTCAACGATGAGGAATAAATAATATAAGCCTGACTATAGAGTAAATCGTAGTCAGGCTTATTTTTCTTTTAGGAGGTGTATAGAATGGCAGATAATAGCATGTTTCATCGTCTTGTGGGTGCTACCCGTAACGTAATCAATATCAACCAGACGCAAACCGGTGGCGATAATATCGTTCAAGCTCAAAGTATCAATATTACACAGACGATTAGCGGCGATGGCAATACTGTAGTTGGCATTACTGTGAACGACGGATCCAAAGATGAGCCTGAAAAAGATATGTCTGAAGATGAGCTTGCATCTAAGACTGATTTATTTGAAAAAAACATCCGATGGTGGAATCGCAATGAGTGATTGGAACCTTCGTATTGCAGAAGGCCTTATAAATCAGGCTCATGAAGATGGGTATATTACGAAGAAGGTTTACGATTCCGGTCTTACGAAGGATCAGGAAGACGAAGTAGCTCGAATGACCCGTGAGCTTCATGAAGGTCAGCGGAAAGAAGCGGCTCGAATGGCTCATGAATTTCATGAAGACCAACGGAAAGCGGAGAAAATCAAACGTTGGAAAGTCCATAATATGTATGGCATCTCCAATAACACGAATGTTTTTGGAGAAACGATTGGTGAGTTCTACTGGGTCTATGATGATGACGGCGAAGTTTGCCTTGAGCAGAATAGTGGAAATACTGTAAAGCATTACTACCATTTGGATGTTGCAGCACGTGGTAAAACGAAGGATATTTCTAGTCAAATCCAATGGGATGGCGCAGGTCGTTCGCATAACCTTTTCTATGATCCTGAGGATGGACAAGTTTATATCCTTCTTCCGAAAAGAGGTAACACCTATATCTCGCAGTTCAAGTATGTCATGCTTGCTAAGCTCAAAGGAAAAACAAAGGTAGCTACTTCGGATGGATTTGGATATAACTTCCAGTCTTATGACGTCCACTATGATTCTCACTCTGATTGCATTTATCAGATTGACCCGTATCGTAGACTCATCTTTGATGCATCTATGACGCAATGGGATATCATCTGTGAATGGGTTCGTGAGAACTATATGGATATCATTGCCGCTGGCATCGGCACCCTGATTTATTTCGCTAGAAGATTCTTCTGGTGATAATAACCGCTGTGGATAGAATAAAATCTTCCACAGCGGTTATTTTTTTATCTCTTTAATTTGACTTCTCTTTTATCGAGATAATATTGCTTCATCTCGAAGTTTTTGCATGTTTCAAATCCATGCTTTGCATGATAATTTCCAACATGACGACGAGGGAATTGATCAGGTTTCTCAAGTCCATAGAGACAGCTCCCAAGGAATTTTCTATTTTTTCCATTGGAAATGAAATGCTTGCACAAATAGCAGCATTTACTTCTGTGGTGTGCTCTCACGCAGTCATGTTCTTTGAAGTAGTAATACCGGACGTAGTCGAGATAGTCTTCAACCAGATTCTTATCTGTCCAGTCAACGACTCCGTCTGCATCAACCACTTCAAAGAAATATGAATATACATCATCATATCGTGAATCAATATGCGTAAGAAAGTCATCCATGGTAGCACCAGGAATCCCTTTATAGAACTTGGGATGAAAATCACCCGTCCATGTATCATCATGATGTGGAAAATATGTCGTACGAAAATAGTTGCTCATATCATTCCAATCCTTTCTTTTCTACTGAGTTTCTTACACTAACGTAATCTCAGGAATTAGAATGGAATCTTTTTTATAAATAATCAACCTTCTAACATTGAGATAGAATGGATTAAAGAATTCATTCTAAGCAAGGTTTTTATTCGGTGAAATCCCGAAGCAACTGTCGTGACGACAGATGTAACGCTTATTGCCCTTTTATGATAGGTGTAGCCGACCATGATCCGCTATAGCTTAGCTGGCTTTAGTTACCGGAAACGGGGATTGTGAACAATAATGGCTCATAACAGGGACGCGTGGGCTTGGTGCATATAGCCCGAGTTGGCTGGTTTTCTCGCATGTGCCATTGTGGTTCCGAAAACAGCCAGAGGAGTAAATGCGGACTCTTCGGAGAGACAGATGTATACGCATCCTTTGGTAGGCTGGAGTGCCAGGTTGACACAGACCTGGCTGCATAAGGCTAATTACTGTGGCGTTCCTCGTACTGTTTTTGAGGGCGCATATGGGATTAGACGAAAGGTTAAACCTCCCTCTCTTAGTTATTTCCGCCCTAAGTGGATGAAGGGCACACAGATACAATGAGTTTCTCTCATCATAGTAACCTTTCTGTTTTGAGCGATCAGAACGCAGGTAACACATCCACATCCTACATGGGTAATCACTACTACATACGGTTCTTTCAATTTCCGTGTGTAGTAGTGATTATCTACCATAGCAAAGACAGGTACTTAATTTAGGCTTGGTATTCTATTGAATCATGAAAGAAGGGTGTTGAAAATGCCGAAGTATAAGCTTCTTCCCGCTGCGGCAACGTCATTTTCCAAAGAGTTGTATACGATCGTTGCACAGGAAGATTTTGTTGCTATGGATGGGACATTTATTCCTTGTGGAACACAAGGAGGATTTGTATCAAGCAAAGATGCAATTCCGAATACTCATTCTGATAAGAGTTGGGTGTTTGCGGCAAATGGTTTCGTTTGTGCCAATGCAAAGATCGTGAACTCGGTCGTTCGGTTTGGTTTTGTATCCGGTAATGCAAAAGTTAAAAATTCGATCATTGATAAGAAAAGTGCTATTATGGAAGATGCTACAATTGAAGACTCTACCATATATGATAGCGTAGTTGGTTGTAGCTCTAAAGTGATGAACTGTGTTTTGAAGAAAGGGAATTGCATCAATCTTTATGAGAAATCTTGTATGATTGGTGCATATCTTGAGAATGCTTCGATCTCTGGTAACTACATCATCAATGAAGGCCGCTTCGTCGACGTTGCTCTGCATAATAGCGATAAAATAAAGACGTATAATAAGGCTGAGTTAAATAGCGTAACTGATCTTGGCCAAATAAAGCTTCCGTATCGTGAAAAGCACGGAACCACAATGTTCATAAAGAGGAATCGTGAAGCGAAAGCTGAATTGAAAGCAGCTAAGCTGAACGGAGAGCTCCCTCCGGATTATGATATAAATAAATAAAAATCTTCTCAACTATATGGTATGAATGAGTTTTTTATCGTAGACAGTGTCTATGAGTTTTTCTCATTCGGTCTTGGTAGCCCCATGTTGGCTGACGCCGTCAGTGACGCCGGTCATTTGAGTAGTGGCTACTGGATAGACATAGACCTCCGTTCTATGTTAGGACGCGCTCGAGCGCCCGAAGTTCGATGATATAGCTTCCACATAACTATATCGGGCCCAGTAAGATTCTGGGGAATCAGTATGAAGTATCATATGGCATGTAACTTCAGTCTTTTTCTTGTTGCTTTTGGTTGCCTCCAATTGTCATTTGAGTTTTTGACTTTGCATCGTTATTTGCTTTCGGTTGTGGACTTCAAAATACTGATTAACGTTTACAGTGCTCGAGGTACAGAGGCCATTGGCCAACGCTTCTGTAGAAATGTCGGGCCTGTATGCCATGGCATGTATGAAAAGGAGTTCGATTATGGATTCACGGCTATATTTGGCCGTCCCATAGGGTTGAGTAAAATTTCTCATGCTCCCGGTTAAAGTGTATTCCCATAAAGATTATATCGCCGCCGTAGGCGCTCGTGTAAGTGCTTCTCAACTTATCGGTTTGATTCCGGTAAGGTTTTTAGAAAGCAACGATAGAGTTGTCCAACGATCGGCGACGTTATAACGATCGCGAATGCATGGAGCCACGAAGTTTGGAGTAACTCGATTTTGGCATTACTATGCAGAGTAAGTTTCGTAACAGTGAACTTACTCTGCATTTTTATTATAGATACAATTAGATAGATATCCCCCATTAGCTTAAGGAAAGCAGGAGGCTCTATACCCCTCCATTGACACTAGATAGGTGTGAGATGGGGCCCGATACCCCGGTGGGGGACCACTATGTTCCTTTCACATTTTGGCACTTCCGACAAAGATAGACACTGATATTTCTTCATTGGGTATCAGTGTCTATCTTACATACCACCTGAAAACAGTATTCTAATCAGTTAGACTTTCACTTGTATTGATAAATACTAAAAGAAAGGGGAGATAATAGAAGTTATGGGTAAATTAACCGGTGAGCTCACTCCGAATTACGATAATATTCTGAATAGTACGTATGACGAAGAAGAGCTGAATAAATTGCTCCATACAACCGTTGAGAACTCTTTTCAGTTTCTGAAGCGAGTTCAAAAGAGTTACAGTTGTATGGAACGATTCCACTTCACACAAGCCAATTTCTTTGTGGATAAGAATTACCCTACGGAACTTTGCATCTCTGTTCCGAAAGACTTTATTGACGCGACTAAGCGTAAGGTATATAAATACAGTAAGTATTTCGGTAAGTATATCACTTATGCTGACATTGCCGAAGACTTATCAGAGAAGCAATTTAAACCCGAGTATTCTCCGGAAACGGTGTTTGAATTTACACCGTGTGCAATCGTAGATAATCGGGTTGCATTGAATGTGTGCTTTAAGTGTACTCTGGATGGCCGTACCGAGATTGTGTTCCACGATCTTCCTGCAAAGCCATCTTATTTCAAGGAAAAGCATAATATCGAAGTATTTATGCTTCGAAATACTTGGACGCATAGCTTCCTGACAAATACAATCGTACTGAAGAATATTCTTGATGCAAAGGCTGAGAATTATATCTTCAGTAAGACTCTGACTGGTGTCCTGATGAAAGGAACCCCGATTTTCTACACAGTCCGTTGCGTGAATAAGACAACGAAAAACTGTTATGAGATCATGGGTAACAGCCTGAACTATGGTAGAGTCGATGACGAGGGTAATCTGGTTATTCCTGCAACAGATTGGCTGAAAAACTATTTTGCTCATCATGGCGGTAATACGTTTGAGATCACTTTCTTCCATCCGAACTACATGTACGAGGTGGAAGGACTTCGGACACTGAGAAAGCGTACGAGTAATGAGAATTACTCATGTATTGCTGTCATTCAGGAAGAAGAAGGTATTCCTTACAATATGCCGATTCCTGAAGAGAATATCATTATTTTCTTTAAGGATAAGGCAACTGGTGAGGTAACCTACTTTAACTACAGTGATCTGACCAGACTGCATTACCCGAATATCTATGAAATCGTTACGACAAAAGATGTTGCAGATAAATATGATGTAAAACTCTTTTATCTGTATCGTCCGATGGAGAGGTATCTGAGATATACCAATCAGTTTGACTACATTCACAAGTTCTTCAAAAAGCAAATGAGTGATAAGTATGGTGAAACTAATCTGGAAGGTGCTCTCAATAAGCTTCTGTATGATAAGGTAGATCCGTCTCTTGATCCTACTAAGAAGTATTTTGAGACTACGTTCGAGTATGAAGACCCCGATTATATTTATAATCATGGTGATTTCATCAAGTCGAATCAGTATCCGGATTCGTATGACTACAAGATTGATAAGGCAAAACAATGGGGTCTTCTTGAGCCGAAGCCGCAGGAAAAATACATCGGTACTACGAATCCTACTTCCGATCTCTATTACATGTATGCTGGTAACGTTGACCTTCCGAAGCGTGAGCGTACTAGCACTGCAAAAGAAGATCCGAAGAATCCGATCCAATTCGAGGAAACTAGATATCTGCTTGTCTTCCGAAATGACGGTCCGAATAGTCTGCAACTTCGATACTTTATTGATGGACTCCTGTGTACAAAATATCTTCAGATTCACGTCGGCGAGTTTGATTATATTTATATTCCTAAGGAGTTTATCACACCGATCTCTCACATCGTAATCGAACGGTTTGACTACTATTCTTATTATAAGAAGCATGCTTTCAAATCCACAGATGAAGTGTGGGATATGGATTTCACGGATGCATCGTCCATGATTCCTACTTGGCATGACCTGTTCGTTCGCAAGGATGAAGTTGAGAAGATTGATAAAGATCTTTTCTCCTTCTATACCTTAGTGAATATGAGCGACTATAATAAGAAGCTCAGTCTTGCTGAGAGAAAAGAAAAATGCGGTATTCCCGCAAATGTCGAAGTTATTGATGGTGAAAAGGGTGAAATGTATATGAAGATCACTCCGAATGTGGAGAAAGATCTTCCGAAATATATGCATCTCACTCGAATGAAAGTGAAACTGAATGATGCTAGTAAAGTCAATGTGACTTATACCTTCATCGTGAATAAGGATTCTTTCATTCGTCATGATGTCACTCCTCCGATGATGAATGTCCAGCGATATGGTATTCTGAAGAATGCTATCCCTTGGATCGAGGAAGCTTCTTATCTTCGTACATTTGTGGATAGACGTCGAATCGTTTGTAATATCAAGATTGAAAGCGATGGCCCGTACAAGCTTGTAGCACGAACGGACTATTTCCCGACTACAACAGAGTACGTGCAATCAACTGATGTTACACCGTATTCGTACAAGCGTGTTGCATTCATTCCGGAAATTCCGGAAAACTATATGATTGATACAGCAGATTATTTGGATACTCCGTTTAGTCTCGACTATTACGAAGTCTATCTGAATGGTCGTCGACTGTTCCATTATAACATTGAATGCATCACTGGTAGATTTATCAAGCTTTATAATGTCGCATCTCGTTTGAATCTTGCCATTTATAAAAAGGATATGGATCCTTCCATTTTCTCTACCAATAAGCCGAATAAAGAAAACACTCCGATGGATGAGTTTCTCAATAATCCGGGTATTGATAATAAGACGAAGGATGATTTTCTTGACTGGCTTATCAAAGATAAATATGGCGAGCTTGGTGGTAAACCGGGTGAGAATCTTGAGCCTAATGTCAATGATGCAGTTACTCCGGATGCAGATACTACGGATATGAAGCGATTCTATACGGATATCATCATTCCGCGTGGAGTTACGAAGCCTCAGTCTTGGATTCTTGATGGTACGAATGTCCAAAACAACTATCCTGCTGTCTGGACAAACTACCAGAAGAATAATAAGATCGTTATCCGTCCGAACTTCAATTATAATGGCTTGATGGTGATGATGCTCAGTAGATATACTGAGGTTTAATACGATGATTGTCACCTTATACAAGAAACTTATCATTAAGATTCCTAGAGAGACAATCAAAGAGAAAGGTGGCTAAATAAATGGCTGGTATTCAGGCACGCTATGGTATCTCTGCTCTTGATCTTGGCCATAAAGAGTATGCGCAAGACGACGAGCTTATGGTACGTGGCGATGATGGCCGTATGTACTATAAACGTACAGACGGCGTAATCGTAGCATATGCTGATAAAGACCTTAGCGAAGATGAGGTCATTTCCAATACCATGGGTGTCCTTATGGGCATCGACGGTTTGGTTCTTCCGGAAAAAGAATATATCGTCTACCGTACGATTGATACAACTGGTAAGCTGGATCTTGTGTCAAGTTCTGACGTCGCTATTGAACGTCGATTCACAATGTCTCCTAACATTCCCGGATTCTTCTTTAGAATTCGTGGTAACAAGGAAGTATCTTCTGCTGCTGCAATCTTGAAGTCCATTTACGCAAGTCGTGTTGCAAATGGTACTGATCCGGAAGTTACGGTGAAGATTGCTGTTTCAAATAATGGAGCAAGTGAGCAGACTTACACGGTCAACACAATTCTTGATAAGGTCAATTTTATCAAGTTCACTGGTTTCACAAATCCCACAAATTACATTGTGAAGATTGTGTCCGTTTCATTCCCGCTGTTCAAGGCAGCATATACAGCTGCAAGACCGGTTGATAAAACTACTTTGCAGGATATCAATAACGGTAACGAAACGTTTGAGATCAACACGATTGATGTGATCGGTTATGCAAATGATATCAGATTTCTTGCTGACGAGAACACTGATGGTGTGCTGATCAAGACTGTCACAAACAGCAAGACTGCATCCACTACTTATACTGCTCAGAATGCAGCAGTTGCTTCTGTTGGTGGTATTGGTAAATACGAAATCGTTATCCAGAAAGAAAATCCGAATACGGAATGCATCTGGGGAAAGATTATCGAGCAGAAAGAGTAAATTTTAAATGACCCATATCTTGTGTTGGATATGGGTCATTTTGCCAGCCTCCAGATTAACCATAAACATCTTATTAAATGCTATGATACAAACAAGGGATAGCGACTCGGCTATCCCAGTTTATATCTATAGAAATAACTTTTTAAGGAGTGATTTTTAATATGGCATCTAATATTAAGAAGGTCCTTCTGAAGAAGCAGCTTAACAAGGTCGTTTACGATCTGTATGTTAAGACTTCTGCAGAGCTGGTCATGGTCACTGACAGTCAGACTCTGACTCAGAAGCTGGCTGTTGTCGATGCTGACGTTGCTGCTGCAAAGGCTAAGCTGGATAAGCTGCTTGGCACTGACGATGCAACCTCTATTTCTAAGCAGATCGACGACAAGGTCGCTGCTCTGAAGGCTGAGCTGACTAATGAGAAGGACGCTACTTCTCTGGCTGGTAAGATCGCAAAGGTTACTACCGATCTGGCTGGTGAGATTGCTCGAGCAAAGGCTGCTGAGACTGCTAATGCTGGCAACATCACCAAGCTTGGCGAGCGCATGACTGCTGCCGAGGGTAAGATCACCACTCTGGTTGGCAAGGATGCAAACAAGTCTGTCCGTACCATCGCTAACGAGGAGCTGGCTGCACAGCTGATCCCCGATGGTGCTAAGGAGTCTCTGGATACTCTGGGCGAGATCGCTGCTTGGATTCAGAGCCACCCCGATGACGCATCTGCGATGAACAAGAAGATCACCGACCTGACCACTAAGGTTGGTGCGATCCCTACAACCGGCACCGGCGCTAATTCCGCTACTGTCGTTGCATACGCAGCAGCTCTGGCAGCCGATGCAAAGGCTGCTGGTACAAACGCTAACACCGCAGCTGCAGCAGCTCAGAAGGCAGCTAACGATGAGGCAACTCGTGCAAAGGCTGCAGAGAAGGCAAACACCGATAAGATCAATGCCCTGACTACCAAGGTTGGTACAATCCCCACCGCTGGTACCGGTGCTAACGCTACTTCTGTTGTTGCATACGCTAAGGCTGTTGCAGATGCTGCAAGTGCTTCTGCTGCTACCGCAAAGACTGCTGCTGACAACGCACAGAAGGCTGCCGACGCTGAGGCTGCTCGTGCAAAGGGCGTCGAGGGTACTCTGACAGCTGCCGTCAATGCTCGTGCTCGCTTCTTCTGCCAGGCTGAGCAGCCTGCTGATCTGGCTGATACCGATATCTGGGCACAGATCATTGAGTAATTTCTATAGAGTGTAAGCATACATTCTGATCAATAGAGTTACTTAAAAACTTTGATTGCGTGTAATAGATCAAAGTAATGAATGGATACTGTCAGTTACACGTAACTGACAGTATCCTTTTTTATAATAAACGCGTTTTGGAGGATATGATTATGAGTAATCCTAGCACTTCAAAAAATATTATCTTCAAAACGCTTGTGGATGATGTAGCACTTCCTTTATATCCGAAAACTTCTGTAAATCAAATTCAGATTGATGACGACCATGCTCTTTCTGACATGCTCGTCACCATGTGCAATACAATTGACGCCAATACAAAGAAAATCACTTCTGTTGAAAATAAAACTCCTGAGCTTCCTGATAATGTGAAGCAGATGTTAATCAATCTTTTTGCTGGAGCAGCATATGGGAATAACAAGATGACTCCGGTGTTTAACGCTCTTTGCACTGAATGGGGTCTTACTCCGTCCGATGAGGTTTTGAATAATACTCTCAATATTCTGTATAATCTCGAAAATCCGGTTACCTTTGATCCGAGTAAAAAGCAATTCATTGACACCGGCATTAAGCTGTTCGAAAGTATTACTGATGAGCAATTTACCATCATGATTGATTTCTCGAATGGTGAGAATGCGTCTGTTGGTACGGCCATGAGAACTGTCATGCATTGCATGAGGGAAATTCAACCGTGGCCTGGAACAGCCATTACCGTTTTACCTAATACCGGTAATACAATTATGGCAACCTATAATAATCAGCAAATTTTGACGAAAACCACAGCATCTACTGCATTTGCTGGTCGTAATACAAAAGCCGTAATTTGTTTTAAAGGCTCACAGATGCGTGTTGTGTGCCCGACAGCAGCAAGTATAGTTTATTCAGGTACTTTAGAGCAGGACGCTGTTGCTACTGAAGCTAAACCAGATACAGGCTGGGTTGATATAAAGGGTATGACAACTACAGTCGACGAGTCTCTTATTCTTGGAGCTTACAGAGATACTAGCGGCAACACAGATAGATATTTTAACGGCACAATTAACCGTTTTAAAGTGTACTCTGGTATTTGCCCCGATGATATGATTCAGGCATTCTTGAATACAACAGTAACTCCTGGAGATACTACACCTAAGCAGTAAGGGAGGGCAATATATGGCTATCTATGATGTATCGAGCTCATCCTTACTTAAATCGGCATTTGATTCAAAAGGAAATCCTCTGAAAAGAGCATATAATATCAAGGGCGTCCTTATCTTTGGCTCTGAAAGTAATGGAGCTACTAAAGATATTCCTGAAGGATCATCGGTACAGGCGGACCAAAAAAGTTAAATCTTATTGCACTGGCGCTATCATTATATGGACAGATAATGGTAATCCCAGTGTGCATGGAAAGCCTGGTAATTGGAATATGGAGAAGTTCTTGTAACTAAGGAGTAATATCTCAGGACAAATCTTAAAGATGCTTCGGCATTAGATTACTCAATATCGTAATGAAAGGATGGTATTACTCATATGCTCCTTACACAATCTACTGATGGCATCCATGCCCTCATGAACAAAATCGACAAGCAGAAGAATGTGCATCCGGTGTATTACACAAATACTGCGGATGATGTTGTATGCGACGAGAGTATGAATACTCTGACTGAGTATCTGCCCACTGTCACGGACTCCGAAACGAAGGTTGGCGCGCCTCTGTGCGCTATCACTTACGGTGCTGGTCTGACTCTGGCAGCGGCAACTCTGACTGCTTTGGTCGCAACATCTTGATAAGATTCATTTGCTTTCGTTGGTAAGGATCCTCTCTATTTTATAATTGAAACCCTCATATCTTGGTGAAGTTTACACCTGAGATATGAGGGTTTCAATATTTTTATTTATATATTATATTAATGAGGGAAGATTGAGATATATCTTTCTATCAATTTTAAAGAGGTGAAAAATAATGGATCCCAAAGTTCTGAAAGCTCTTGGAAGTGCAGTCATGGATATTGCCGGGGATAAGAAGGTACAAAAAGTTGTCCTCGGTACATATACGGATGGCACCACCAGGAACGTCGTTGATGCACTCAGCGGAGAGTTTCTTTCTGGGAAGGACAGAGAGAAATATCTGAAAGGAAAGAAGAAGAAAAAGAAGCACAAGAAAAAGAAGAAAAGCATCTGGAATTATGATGACTGATCTTCAGTAAGAAAAATACAGATGGTGGTCGGATGCATGGATTATCATCTGTATTTTTTTATTTTTTATTGGAATCCCATGCCAAAAAGCACCTAAAAACAATTAGGTAAGTTTTCCAATAGGAATCTAAGGCTAAAACTAAATTCATGAGAGAAAGGACAGGTGGTATGTATGTCATCACCGATTAGTGATATCATTGCTGCTGTTCGTGATGCCGGCCGTGTCGGGGCAGATGTTACCCATGTGAGTAATCAGATGGTTCGTAAGAGTTTTGCTCGTGGCGCGATGGACACGACAATGCAGTTTCCTTGCCTGATTAGTGATTCTATTCCCATTGATATGGCCAGCACACTTGCAAAGACTATGGAACGAGTGTATGCGTCTTTTGTGCAGACCTATCTTTCTACCCAAAATATCATGAATATCGCTGACTATAAGGATGTGAATCAGTATATTCAGCGTTTTCATAAGAACGTGAAGCTCGAGTCTACCGCAATTGATACCTATCTTGAAAACTGCGTGGAACCGGATCCGGACTACGATGCTCTTTTTGCTCGTATCTATGATGGCTCTACTAAGGCATATATCAATGAGTCAACCGGTCAGATTCTTGCTTTCAATTTCTCTGAAAAGTTCCCGAAGGCTATTTTTGAATCCCATAAGGCTCAGATGAGTTCTGCTCTGAAGGATCTGGATTATTCTCCGATCCCGAATGTCGGTAATAATCCGTTCTATGCTCGTGAGGCAGAAGTCGATTCTGATTATATGAATAAGAAGATCACAGACATGCAGTTCGATCGCTATCGTGCTGCAAATGATCTGGATAAGGAAAAGTATAAGCAGAGTTTCAATAAGACCGTGCCTCAGCTTCTGAAGGATAACGACGTGAAGAAGCAGAACGACATGCAGCCTTACATGATGCAGGTTCGTCTTTCTGCAATCAATGACGAGGAGGAGTTTGTCCAGTTCGTCGATTTCGTCGTTGGTATTAAGGTGATTCTCCATTCTGTCCATTCGGATGAAATGATTGTGAATCTTACGAATACCATGCAGAATCGTGGCGTTCTCTTTAACTTTATTCGTTGGACGACCGGCGAGAAGTCTCTGGTTAAGGATCTTCTGCTCCATATCAACGATGTGAAACTGGATGTTGCAAACCGTTCAATGGGTGCATCTCCTTGGTGGAATACTCTGAAGCGTATGCGTTCTACTGCAAAGGCTCAGATGGCTACGATGAGTCGTACTCAGCTGGTTCCTCAGGCAACCGTTGTCATTAACGGTTATGAAGCAGACCTGATCAAGAATAAGACCGGCTATGATCTTCGGAATCCGAAGTTTGCAGTTCCGATGATGCGGTCTCTCTTCCTTATGACATTCATCATTGTCGATGACGGCAATCGTACTGTTGATATTCTCTATGATGGGAATAATACATTTGAGACGTATGCCCTCGAATCACTGGAACGTGAAGTTACGATGAATTCCAATAAGATCGGCAGAGAGCTCACCCGCATGATCAGTCACTAATATATAAAAATTTTGAATAAGGAGGTTATAACAATGGCGATGATTGAGCCGCGACTCGTAAAAGAGTCTGTGCGTATTCTGTGTGGAACTGATCACCCAACAATGCGTCAGGAACGTGAAGTTCTCACATATTTTGAAGATGCAAATTCTTCTGTTACGAGTAAGTATCTTGAGCGCCTGTATATGAGCGTTATTTCAAAGGCTCATATTGATTTCGACAATATCCCTGTGTCTGCTGGTGATATTGAGAAATACGTAGGCTACAAGAATATGATTGATGTTCTTGACAATGTCAATGCACTTGCGTCGAATCTGAATAATAAGCAGGTTCAGCAGTACGTAATGACAGTGAAGGAAGCAATCAACAACATTCGGAAACTGGCTCCTCTGTATAAGAAGGGCTTTATGATGAAGAATGAGTACGTGATGCTTGAGTACAATACGTTTGTGTACGCATGTGTTCAGGCAACTTCTACGATTCTGTATGAGTTCGTCGATTATGTGAAGCGCCCTGATGCTGCTACCATTAAGATCACTCTGAAGAATACGAAGTACCGCGCTAACACATTCTACATTGATCAGCTTGCAAAGTACAACGCTGTCAATAAGAAGATGCAGTATGCAAAGTTCCTCGACGGTATGCTGAAAGACGGTGAGGATAATTTCATTGGTGCATATACAGCAATTGGCGTTACTGCTGTGGTTGCTGTTGCACTTGCAATTATTCCTGTCATGCGTGAACTGGTCTATCAGTACTATAATATCAAGTCGAATATTAGCGATGCTCTTGCTCAGCAGGCTTATTTCCTTGAACTGAATAAGAGCGTTGTTGAGGCAAACTCTGATTTCTCAAAGGAAAAGAAAGCCGATATTCTGATGAAGCAGGAGAAGGTGAAGAATCTTTGCCTGCGCGTCTCTGATAAGCTTCGTGTAACTCATGCTAAGGCAATGAGTGCTGGTGAAGCTGCTATCCGAAATGATTCGAAGTACATGACGCTGGATAACATGAAGCATGGAGACAATGGTTCCACTTCTTCACTCCAGCTTTTGTAAAGGTGGGGTGAAGTATGGAATGGACAGATGTGAAAGACTCTCTGAAATCACTGTATGATGAGTCATGCGAAATTTGGGATGGTAAGAAGGATGGTTCTTCGTTCGATGCAGGGCATCGGTTCATTACGGAGTCCATCAATATTCTGGATGGATTTTTCTCTGATAAGGCAGATCAGATTCATAGAATCTATACTGCGATCAAGGAGAATGCGTATCCGTTCAATCGTGTGGAAGTAATTGATCTTCCTATCGCTTATTCCAAGTATATGGATTATTATCCTGGTATGCTTGAGTTTTGCGAGGCTACTGTATCTCTTACTGACAGTGATGACATTGTCGTTGAATCCGCAGTGTCCACAGTGGATACTGTTATTGGGCGAGACAAGAAGTTCGTCGATTCTATCTTTTTTATGGAGTCTTATGATTCTATGAATCTGAACGATGCCATGAAGAACGTGGAGATGATCTCCGATCTCGTTGCATTCGAAGAGAAGCTGAAGACTGACATCGACGCTATGAAAGCATCGTTTGATTCTTTCTCTGCAAAGTATAACGATGTGAAAGAATCTGGTGTTTCGATGTACATGCAATCCGTTGCATCTTTCCTGATGGATATGATCATGAAGATCGTTTATACCTATCATCAGATCGTTGTCAGCATGAAGGATCGTACTGGTTCTGACTTCATTCCGAAGAAAGAAACTCCGGAATATCAAATCTTCTAATACAAATAAAGGGCTATACTCATAGATTTTATACCTATGGGTATAGCCTTTTCCTTTGTAGTATAGAGATAGCCTTGAAAACAATGAGTTAAAGTTTGAGCTATGATAGTTATTCTTTAGCTAATGAAGGCTCAAGCTTTTCATTACTAAAGAAACTAATTTAAATAACTAAGGAGGTAAATCCTATGACTTTTAGTGAGTATTCACGTGTCATGGAGATCGAGGAAGCCAAGGCAGACAATGTCATGGCTGATATCGACTACATGATCGAAAGTGCAAATGCCACTCATAAGCTGAATCTGGCTGATCTGGATTTCAAGTTCGAATCAGAAGACTATGATATGGATGCTATGACTCAGATGTATACTGAGGAAGCAAACGATTTCACAGCAAAGATCAAGCAGGTTTGGGATAAGTTCTACAAGTGGCTTCAGGGCATCATCTCTGCAATCTTTAATCTTCAGCCGAAGGAAGCTGATGTAAAGGCTGCTGAGGAAGCAAACCCTCAGGGTGTCAAGGCTCCTATTGATGTCGATAAAGCAGTTAAGGAAATGGATAAGTGTTCCAATCTTATGACTCCTGCTTACGCAAAGCGCCTGATGAAGGACGTTGATAATCTTTCTAAGAAAGGTATCAAGGTTAATCTGAAGGTTGACTATGGCAAGCAGCGTGTTCATAACACGAACCATACTCCGCTCATTGATCGCTTTCTGGATGCGTGCACAAGTCTCATGATGGTGTTTGCAATTCCTACAGCAACTGTTGTGACTGTTGGTACTGTGGCAAATGGCATTCGCAAGGCATTCGACTTTACCAAGGTCGTTCAGCGTTTTTCTGAGGCAATTGCTGAGAATACCGGTGTCGATCTCGGCGGCATCCTGGGCACCCTCCAATCTATGACTACAAAAGTAAGTGGCTTCGCAACATCAATTGGTAAGCATATTCCTGGTATTGGAAAGAATATCGAAGCTGCTGCGAAAAAGCATGAAGAGGCAAAAGCTGCTAAGGACGCTGAGAAAAAGGCTAATGCGTCTGCAAGCGATGTTTACGCTAAGGCAAACACTCTTCTCAGTAAGACCACTCAGCTTTGTGGTGCTAAGACTGACGCAATTAAGACTCGTCTCAAAACTCCGTATGAAACAGCGAAAACTGCTCTTCAGGATATTTCTAGCACCGTCAATGTTGAGGGATTCAATTGCACAAGCTTTATTAGCGATTGCGACGAAGCAATTTCCAAGGCAACTCCTAAGGAAGCTTCTCCCATTATCGCAAAGCTTAGGGACGCACTGAATAAGATCCCTCACGATTCACATGCTCCAAAAGAAGGTCTTTTTAGCCAGGTTGCAAATCGACTTGGTGTTGGGCATAAGACCGAGTCAGCATCTTCAGACCTTGATGACGATACGGTATACTCTCAGTTCTTTGAGAGCACCGATATGATGCCGAAGTCTGACACAAGCTATTTCCTGAAGTCGGACGATGAGCGTATCGACGATATGCTGAAGATTCTTGATTCTATGTAATAGGAGGTAATCCCAATGACGGATATGACTATTCTGGAATTTGAGAATCGGATGATGCATTTCGATGTTGCTTATGAGCAGGCTTGCATTGAGCATGATCTGAATCTCCGTCGAATTCATAACAAGATGGTTTTGGAAAATGCCATCATGGAAGAAGCCACTGAGCTGTATCTTGCTGAAGCAGAAGAGACAACCGGTAAGAAGAAGAATATTTTCGTTCGAATGATTGAAGCAATTCAGAAGTTCGTCCGAAATCTTATTTCTAAGATTACCGGTAAGCCTTTGGAAGAAGCTCCGAAGGAAGACATCAAGCTTGAGCACAATCCGAAAGCTTTGATGCAGCGTGGTAAGGATCTGGCTAAGCAGATTACTCAGTGCCTTACTGGTCATAAAGGTGTTGTTGCTGGAGTTGCTGCTGGTGCAGCCGTAGCTACAGCTGCTGGTAATTTCATTCTGAAAGCGTCCACAGCTGGTGATACGATTCGTGCTATTCGAGAGTACATGGGTACTGTCGATGATGATCTGAACCGTTTTAAGGAGCAGATCGAAGAAGGCGAAAAAGCTGGTAAGAATATGGATGACGCCAAGAAGTATGTAAAGGAATACAGTGGTATCATGTCTCGTCTTGGTACTGTTGTTTCTTGCATCCTTGGTACAAACACAGATCCGAAATACCAGGATGCTCTCGATAAGCATGCCGCCGACGTCGGCGGTATGACCCGCGAGCAAATTGTTGAGACACTTAATAACCTTAAGCAGCAGCGCAACAGTCTTCGTAGTCAAAACGGAGTTGTTAGGTCTGCAATTCGCAGTGTTTCTAACCTTGGGAATAATAGCAATTATTCTAAAGCTTATAATGCTGCTGGACGAGCTCAGGTTAAGCATAAGATTGCTAAGCTTGATGCGCAGATCAAAAAGTACGAAGGAATGCTTGCGACTTCTGGACAGAAGGCTGGAAAGTATAACGTTGATCATCACGGCGCATATTAATGCCGCCAAAAAACAATTAGCTAAGTTTTAGCTACTAAATCTAAGATAAAGGAGTTGTAATACTATGGGTATCTTAACTGAAGCCAATAGTGCTTTTGATATCGCTTCGATGAAGCTGAACGCTATTACCGAAGCGGCCAATCGTCAGTACAACATTAACCTTCGTGAAGCTGAGCTGAAGGTTATGAAGGAACATGGTACTGATGATGAGCTCTCCATGCTGTACGAAGCAGCTGAGAGTGATTTCGTTGAGAATATTCAGAAGGCTCTGGATAAGCTCCGTGAGGCTGTCGTGAAGTTTTATTCCGACTGCCGTGATCGCCTGATGGATCTTCTGAACCGTGTGAATCAGGATGGTAAGCTTGACGCTCTTGAGAAGAAGGTTAAGCTGATGCCTCTGGTTTCTCATAAGAAGATCATGGTCGAGAACTATAAGAGCGAGACCGAGCTGTATGACGATGCCATGAAGTCTATCAATAAGCTTCTGGCAAAGTTCCGTGGTAATCAGGAAGTTACTGCGGATGACGTTGCAGCTGTCGTGAAGAAGTATGATGATAAGCATGAGGACACCATCGGTGCGTCCAATGCGATCAAGATGACTGTCTCTGACGCAATCTCTCAGGCAAAGAAGCTGCTCAGCGTTGCCAATTCTACTCTGAAGGATCACGAGAAGACTGCTCTTACCGCATGTGATGATGCTAAGAAGGATGCAACTAAGGGTAACGCCAATGTTGCAAACCAGATTGCAAACGCCATCGTTCATTTCTGCAAGACTGCACAGAACGACTATCATCGCTGCGTTGCTGGTATGATCACCAGCATCTCTGCTGCTATTGGTGGCTTTAAGAAGGAAAATCCTGATAAGGTTACCAAGGAGTCAACCGATGAGTCCGATAAGAAGATGGAAGAGCTGATGAAGCAGAAGCAGAACTTTGATTCTGACGATTCTTCCAATGAGGATGTTGATATTGACGATGCATTCAGTATTGTCGGTAACGATGCTCTGACCTCTGGTCTGGGCTATGATGACGATGATCTGGATGCTGACGATGATTCTACTCTGGACGACACAAATTTCGGCGGCGACGCTGAGGAGTGTGGTAGTCAGTGTGAGTCTGATCATTATCTGGCTGCACTGGCCGGTGTGGAGACTTTCGAGTCCACCAACGACTACAGCGATAATGTTGTAGTGAATCGCCTGATGTCCAAGATTCGTACTCTGTAAAACTCTCATAACGTGAGTGAGTGAAAGAAATATTCTAGTCACTCACTCACGTTTATTTTATAAGAAAGGAAGGCATCTGAAATGGATGAATCTTTATTCTTCTTAGCAGAAGCATATGATTATCTTGATCAATACGTAGAAATCTCTGATCTCGATGCTATCATGGAAGCTACGGATAAAGCCAAAGAAGCAAATGCCAATAATGAAAAAGCTGGTGGTGGCGCTTTAAATGCGATTAAGAACGCTATCCAGTCTCTTATCAATCTGGTAAAGAATTCAATTGGTGCTGTAGTGAACTTCATTCAAGAAGCATTTATGTCAAGAGATCAGCGTGCCAAGTTCAATGCTTTTAAGCAGAAGGCAGCAAAAGATAAGAGATATGCTGGAAAAAAGATTCGTGTTTCCGACTTTAGGGAATACGAAAAGCAGTACGACAATGCTATCTCTCGCATTGATAAGATCTATCGTAGCGGTGGTAGTGCTGATGAAGCAGAAGCTGTAATGGCTGAATTGAATGGCACCCTCCGAAATCTGAAGAAAGCGGCAAAGGGTGGAGCATCTGCTGGAGTTACTACGATGACGCTTCAAGCTGCTCTTGAACTTGCTGATCGTAATATGGTTGCAGCAAAAGCCATTCAGAAAGCTCTGGAATCTGAAAATGGCTTACTTCAGTCGATTGCAGATTCTGTTGGTGATAAGGAAGCTGCAAAGTTTAAGAAGAAGGTCGACAGTTACGCTCGTGATGGCGTCTTCCATCGAATGAAAGTAAATCTTCTTTGCAGAAAGCAGAAAGATTTGGTTGCTGTTGGGCAGGGGCTTATCAATAATATCACTTCGTTCTTCAAAGTAGATGCTGCTGGTAATGTTTCTGTGACAAAAGGTAGTTTTATGAAAGGTGTCTATAAGAATGCTGGCGTGATCAATGCTGCTATGAATGGCGCAAATCCTGATGGTAAAAAAATCGTCAGTGACAGATTTTATGCATAGAGCTATTCAAGGAGCAAATACTGCGCGTAAAGCAAACGATTTTGCTAAAGACGCTAAGAATCTATTCTAATCTTACATTGATACATGAAGCACATTCGTATAAGCCGTTTGTGCTTCATGTATCAATACACACATCGAAAAAATAAGGAGTGGCTGTGTTATGAGAGAGTGCCCCATGTGTAAATCCAATAGAGTTTATAAATGTAGTAAGTTGAATAATAAAACTGGATATATAGACATCTGGTATGGATGCATGAAATGCTCATATATCAGTGAAGAAGAAGTAAGTGACTCAGAACGAGGAATATCTCTGATGATTATTTGGAATGATATTGCCTCGTAAGATATGGCGTGAAAACACATCTTTAATACTCCTAACAAAATCTAATACAAAGGAAGGTGTTTAATATGGTGAAAACTGATCAGTCGTACATTAATCAGTATCTGACGTATGACCTGGTTTTCGAAGCATGCGACGAATGTGAACGTGCTTGCATTGAAGCTGATTACCTTCTCCGAAAGAGTCAGCGGGATGCATACCTTAATTCTTTCTTCGAAGCAAGTCTTTTTGGTAAGAAGAAGGATCCTATTGTGAAGAAAGCTGATACTGCAGAAGATAATTTCTTTGCAAAGATCGGTAAGGCAATCTCTGATCTTATCAAGAAGATCACTGATTTCATTAAGGATATCGGTGCAGCCATTACTGGTAAGCAGCGAGATATTGACGCCGATACAAAGGCTGTCAATAAGATCATTGCAGAGAATCCTGAACTGAAGAATACCATCGTGAAGGGTATTAAGAAGGAATGGTTCACAAAGCACGACGTTGCTGCTTATAAGAACGACATCGTTGGTCTGATCAATATGCTCGATCAGGGCAAGATTGATAATGAAAGTGCAATAGAAAAGTTTAACGACGCAACAAAGAAATTTGTTAACGGCGCTAAAAATGCTGCTATTGCATCACTTACCATTAGCGGTGCTATGAAGCTTGCTAGTAATATCAATAATTTTCGAACCGAAAATAAAAAACTGGCAGATGATCTTCGTAAAAGCGCGGAAGAGATCAAGGACGCTACTACCAAAGCCGGCAAAAACCCAAAGAGTATCAGTACGCAAGTGAAAATTCTCACGAACGCTCTCAAAGTTATCGTAGGTATTGATCAGGAGCAAGATGCAGCCGCAGATGAGTTGAAAAATAAAGCTGCTGAGTTGAAGAAGCAAGCTAAGAAGACAGATGCGGCTGTGAATGAAGTCAATTCTGAAGCTGATACTAAGGCAAGGCAGGATGCTGCTGATGCAGTTAAAGCGTATAATAGTGCTGCATCTGCATTACTTGACGCCGCAATTAAGCATGCTGATGATAAAGAGTACAGCGCTGCTAGAGCGGATTATATTACAAAATATCGAACGATCTCGGATAATCTCTATAGTTACGTAGATGGTCTTGATGACATGAAGGCAAACTATTCAAATTTCCTGAGTCAGTGTGACGATTTTCATACAAGTAAAGACGGCCTTGACAGTGATCCTGCATATCAGAGAGCGGCCCTTCGTCTTGCTACAGTTATCAAGGTGAAAACCCCGTCTGCATTTGTTGAGATTAAAAGATCGTAAAGGAGGGATATCCAATGGATAGCGGTCTCCGTGTATTAAATTCGTTCGTGCTTGACTACAAGAAAGCACTTACGGATTTTGAATCACGCAGTTTCGTTTCCAATATGAACTCAGTTCTTACGGAAGGATCTACGTGGGATCTTAAGGTAGCTTCTGCTTATGCAGACGGCTCCATCTATTCCCAGTATATTGCAAAAGGTACGGAAAATCTGAATGCAATGCGTGCGATGGATTATTCGTATCTTAATACGTTTTTCTCAACCATCTATGCTTCAGAGTCTCTTGCTGATAAGAATATCACGATTGCTCTTCAGGATGTTAATGAGATCGAGAAGATTCGTCCCGAATATCTTGCTCTCGTTCCTCAGTTCTTTGATGCATATAGTCGTGATATTATTGCAGGTAAGAAGAAGAAATCTGACATTGATAAAGAGGTTGTCTCCTCTGTTTACAAGGAGAAAGTAAAGAAGCAGCTGGTTAAGACCACGCTTGTCATCAATGATACTCGTGATCTGATGAAGCTCGATTCTCCTACTATGGTGAAGGTCAATACGGAATTCCTCATGAATAATGTAATTCCGTTTATTCGGTCTTTCCCGTCTGATGTTGATTTCCTGAATCGACTTGCAACTCGTACCATTGCTGTACTCGGTCAAACCAGGAATGATATGCAGGCTTCCATTGAAGCGCTGAATGAGGTCATTTCTTCCGGTAGTCTTGACTATAAGACAGAAAATACCGTGAAGTATTTTGCATTCAATTTCCAGCGTACTTACATGAGCCTGTGCGCATATCTGTCTGCAATGCTTATTCGTAAGATGGGCTATTACAGCTATAATATGCGTACCATTCAGAATCTTTACAACGCGATCAATGAATTCTTCCCGGATCCGCAGGCAGTTCTCCATGAGTCTGTCATGGATGGGAATATCAACGACATCGAATCTGCTGATCTCCTGAATTCTATGCTGAATGATAATCTTTCTATCATTCTTCCTAAGATTCGAGAGATTATCAATTGGAAGAAAATCGAGCTTTCCAATGCTGCTGCAAAGATTTACAACATCAAGACGAATGCGATTGATCCGATTGATAACAATAGCCAGAACTATGATAAGTCTCCGTATCTCAATCTGAAGAATTCGATTCTGATGATTGCAGATCAGCTTCATCAGTTTGAGCTGAAGATTCGTAGCGGTGATATCGTCATGGATGATGTGATGAATGAGCTTGGCCTTAACCAATCTTTTGTCACACGCTATGCTGAGGTTCTCAATAAGGCAAGAGATATCTCCGCATATGATTCTCTTGTGACGAACCATATGGCGGATGAAGCCACTAAGGAACTCTATGCCGAGATCTCCAGTTTCGAAGACAATTGTGCAATGATCTGCACTGCAGCTCGTACTTGCATGAAGTACATCGAAACTCTTCAGAAGACTTACGAGTTTAATTCTGGCAAGATGCCTGATCCTACCTATAAGGAAGCTATTGAGATTATGGAAAATCTCAGTGGAGCTTATAAGGATTATTGCCTGTCAGTTGCTCGTGTACTGATGGATCGTCTTGACTCCCTGTCTCACATTATGTGTGACTCTGATCGTGGTTATGGCGACGGAAATGATATTCATCCTAGTATCATTCCTGAAGCATGGTATGACTACGATTATGGCGCATTCATTATCGAGTATGCTCAGCTTGTGGAAGCAGAAAAGAATATCTTCACCGGTCTGATGAAGGAATATACTTCTGCTAAGGAGAAGAAGTACCGTGGCGTCAACGTTGTCTTTGAGGCAGATGATGCTAATGGTGGTAATACTCCGGATAAGGAAGCTGAGAAGGCCAATAAGGGCGGTGTCACTGGCGAAGTCTCTGTTAGTGCCAACGCAAAGACTGCCAATGACAATAACGCCAATAAGAATGGCGACAATAAAGACGATGGTATCAAGGGTGCCATCCAAAGATTTATTGAGATGATTAAGAAGCTGATTAACGGCTTCCTTGAGAAGGCTCGCCGTATCACAGGTAAGCATAAGGCATGGCTTGAAGAGGCTAAGCCTAAGCTTATTGATATGGACTGCTCTAAGGTTAGTATCACTGTGGCTCCGTATACAGTCGTGAACCAGAATAATCTTTCTCAGATTATTGGTCATGCAGCATCAGTCATCAATGGTATTAACGCAAAGGCTCTTCCTTCTCAGCTCACTTCTACAAAGAGTAATACAGCTCGGTTTATCTTCAAAGATATTCCGAATGTTACTGGTGTTGGAAAAGGTGGTTTCCAGGAGAAGGTTCGCCATTGGATGATTTACAACAACACGAATGCTTCGGATGTAAAGCTTCCTACCTATTCTGGTGGCGCTGCTTCTCGTAAGATTCGTGAGATGGTAAATTATTGCGAAGGCTATGAGCAGTTCTCCAAGGATCTTCAGGCAGATCTTGATGAGCTGAATGATGCAGCTGCTAAAAAGCAGGAAGAGATCAATAATTCTGGTCAGAAGCCTGAGCAGCAGACTGCTCAACAGACGAATGATGCTGAAAAGCAGACCACTACTACGGTAATCACCAAGGTAGTTGAGGAATTCGTTCGTGCAACTCTTACTATCACTGAGGCAAAGTATTATGATTTCATGGATAAGCTCCAGAAGCTTGCTCCTGACGTAAAGAAGCCTAAAGAAGAAGAGAATGCCGATAATGGCAAAAATGGCAAGAACGAAGAGTCCAATAATGAGCCTAAGAACGACGAGAATAAGGGCTAAATAAAATACAGGTAAGAATCTTGATATTAAAGTATCTTGATTCTTACCTGTATTTTTAAGGTGTAACTGTTTTCTTGAGTTCAACCACAGCGTCTAAGTCAAGCTCTGCATTATTTCCATTAAACAGGAAAATGGAACTTGCTAATCTGTAGGTGCCTTTATACTTACCATTGAGAAGCTGATTCTCAAAGACGACAGTAAAGTCTTTATTTGGTGCGAGACCGAGAATATTGACATTTCGCATGCCAATATAAATCGTCATATTATCACCAGTCTGAAGTGATTGATAGACGGTTGCCTTGTATGGATTCGAGGAATAATTATATAGAGTCGACTTATTTGCAGATTCCACTGTTTTTGCATTAGAACTTGCAGTCGTTGAACTATTCCCTTTCATATCAATGACTGTAGCATCCGTACCAGAAACGACGTTATCTGAGACACCACCAGCAACGATATTGATGGATGTATTTGCGATGTTGTAGTAGTATCTCTCTTCCTTATACTTCTCAAGCATATTGGACATCATAGAGATATGGTTTGAAGTGTCTGTGATATAAAAAACAGATTCCTTCCATTCTTTATCTCTATATGCGGTGCATCCACCTTTACAGTCGAGAATATAGCCATCGCTAATACCAAAATAAATCATCGTTCCGTATTGATGGAATCCGACGTTGTTATTGAGGTATCGGAGCTGTTTGTCAATTGACTGCGGAGGAAGAACCATTTCTTCATAGCTCTTCGTATTCTGGAGAGGAGACATCAAGACATTTGTAACTTTCGCTTTATTGAGAAGATAGGCAATCGTTGTAGTCATATCAGCATTATTCACAATCACGTTTGCTTGTGAACGAAGCCCAGTGACCCAATCTTTCTTAAACAGGAATAGCTCTACCATATTCTTGAGTTCTTCCAGTTTATTCTTGTCATCCTTCTTATTTGCTTCCAGTTTCAAATCCGTCTGATAATCAGCATTATCGTCATCGCTGAATAAGACGAAAGTTTCTGTGAACGTATCACGGAGATCACTCATTTCTTCCATTTTTCGTTCATGATCATATTTCCGGATAAAGTGCTGCATACGGACGATGATTTCAACTTTATCTTTATTCTTGATGAGATTATAGTATCTGGATGCTTCCATCAGGAGAGAAACACGGAAGATAGGGAATGATGCATTTTCGTAGTAATTCTCAATCTTCACAGATTGAATTCTTTCTACTGGAAATTTGTCATCTTTCCCATCTGTCACGATATGAAATTCTGTAATCCGATACTTATATTCAAGGAACCGATCTTTCTTCAGGTCAATTGTAACTGTAGATAGACTACCCATAAGAAAAAAATCATCTCCTTTCTAGTTTGATGATTTCAATGTGTGAGTTCATTTAGCATCAGTGGGAAATACTGATACCGTGTAGTATTTAACTCTTCAAGAGAGTTTTGGTCATACCGATCTACAATCTGATTCTTGATTGCAAAGAAATCAGAATCTGTAAGGTCAGCATATTGACTATCCAAATTGATGCATCTGCAATTTTGTGCTAAGAGGTCATTGTCTCGATCAAGTACAGTACAGCATACATCAATAGAGGTGCAATCTCGAGTAAGGTCTCCATTGTCAATTGCCTTCTTTATTTTATTAGATAGAGTCTTTGGTCCAACTCCTCGAATGGATTTAATACTACGTCTATGATCTCCAGTAACAGCCAAGCACATGGAATAAAACATCTTATTGTAGAAAATATCCACGTTATTCACGACTGCCATATTATCACGGAAAATCAATGGGATGATTTTATCAAGGCTACAGATAGCAAGATTTCCAGTACCAGTTCTTCGGATAATGGAAACGAAGAAATTCGGATAGTTCATATATTGGGTATCGTAGTTATCTCCAGTGATGATGAAATTTTTTCTATCTTGGTACATCTTGCTGATCACGTATGGAACGAGCGACGAATCCATACTCTCTGTTTTAATGAAGTACACATCAGGGATGAATTCAAGAATCTTACTTACCATTGGAACGATATCTTTTACCATTCGTTCTCCGATGAGATAGTAGTTTGGATTCTCCATGAATTTATTCTGATAGTAGCTTCTGTAGTAATGCTCATATTGATTATTCTTGTAAGACTCTCTGGAAAGGTCTGTGTAATACAAGAACACCTTCACATCCAGATTGAACTTACGAAAGAATCGTTTATAATGAGCAGAGAGATTGATGATTCCAGATTCCATAATGACTGGAAAGAATTGCTCTTTCAAAACGAGATTACCAATATCTTTAATACTGGAAAGACTATTCAGCAGAGTCTCAACATTGATGAATACGGATACTTTGTCTTTTGGTTGTAAGAACTTTGCACTTCGGATCATAGAAGCGTATGTCACATAGCGAATCTTCATTCCAGAGAATGCAACTTCAAAGGGATTATCATATAAAGGATTATCGTCGGAGAACGGTTTTACTTCTCCCATTCAAATCACCTCTTCATACAAAAAATAAGGAAGGACCTTACACTCATCACCGAGCATAAGGTCCTTCCTTTAACCTACTTACTGTCTACACCCGATAAGTAGTGCCATTTGTGTTAGTTACTTACCGCGTCATCTCACGACGAATCAGTTCGTTCTCGTCGATGCTGCGACGGTCTTTCTTGTGCTTCTTCTTGCCGCCATTGTCATCGGCCATGTCGATATAGCGGCAGCAAATCTCGTAGTTCCAGACGCCGTTGCTGACCTTCTGGCTTGCATGAGTGAGAACGTCATAGGGACGATCGTTCGGCAGGTTGTTCTCCTTGATGGTGGACTCGATCATATCCTCAAAGAGCTTCGTCGGATTGATCAGAACCTCCACACGGGTGCAATGCTTGCCAAACCGATGTAAATGAGGAGTCATACCACGACGGATCTCAGAGAGATGCTTCTGAGTCAGCTGCATGTCCATCATATTCTTGGGCTTACGCAGACTCTTGATAGCCTCTTCAGGATCGCCGAAGCTGTACTGATCGACGAGTGCACTGTAGGGTCCCTTCAGCTTAATGCTGGAGTTGCCGTTATCGCCATCGCCGTCGCTGCCGTACACATTCACGAACGTCGGCAGATAAACGGAACCATTACTGTTGTTCTTCTTACGGCGACCGAAGTTCTCATTGCCCTCAACTGCCTCAGTGGGCAGCATCAGCCAGATAGGAACAAACAGCTTAGTTGCTTTACCAGGGTTTCCGCACCAGGGGCGGGAAATCAGCGCCAGCTCAGCGTTCGGATTGAACTGAGGTCCATTGGGATTCGAACGGTTCCAACCAGCGATCGCCTTACGCAGGCGCTGGGTCAGGAACTGCTGGGCTTTAGCGGTATTGGACACATATTTGACCTCGTTATCAATGCGGGTCACGCCCAAATTCACTTTCATGTTTTCCATTGTTTTTTGCTCCTTTATAAATATATAATTTTTACAAGTGGATGTCCGTTTAGACAGCCGGACATTTAAACCCACTCATAATCTTTTGGATTAGATGTTTGTATGTGTAGACATGGGGAATTAAATAATACAATCATCTCATCCTAATTATATAATATATAAATCAAAAACCTGATTTATATAAGAAGGAATCCACGTTACGTCCATTGACAGTAATGATTTTTCGAGAATTGTCAGGATACTTCTTGAGAGAGATACCATAAACCTTATGAGCTTTTTCAAACTTGAATGTATAAAGCAGGAATGCTTCGCCGTCCTCCATAGTAAGAGCAACGTATCGAGTATCCATGTTGTTATTCATATCAACTGCGACGAATACGGAGAGATTGGTATCTCGAAGAGTTCCAATATCAACAGCATCGAGATGAAGCTCAATATCAGGACCACAGATATCATCTTTCTGATATGCAGCGATTTCTGCATTATTCATGAAACGCAGATCATTTGTGATATTGAACAGGTCCTCTTTATTCGCAATACGATTGCTATGATAGTTCTGAATGATAGAATATCCGTTGATCGTATTTACTTCTGTGCTCTTAAGCTTTTCATCACTGCTGGAATACCCATACTTTTCAGGATAAACCAGATTGCTTAAGCAACCGATCGTATCTTTATTTTCGACACAATGCCACACAGCATCCACAAGTTCCGTAGTCTGCACAGGAATTTCAAGAGCACAGAGGAACCGATTGATCTTAGGCGGCTTATCGGGATTGATGGTATGGAAATATGCAGCGATCTGAATAGCGATGTCATTCACATCAGCCACGCTCAGATATTTGATACGAGGAATATTGCTCAGACCATAGACGATATCACTGAGCATGTAGTTACTGTCAACACATGCTTCTGGACCATTGTTTGCTCGCCACGAAATAGATGTATAGATATCGCATGCACGAGCCTTCCAAGGCATAACATCCTTGGTGAAGAACGCGGCAAGTCGATGCTGAAGTTCCTTAGCTCCATCCAGATTTGCGAGCATATAGTCGATTTTTTCCTCCAGCTGATACAGAGACTCATAATTACTCGACGGAGAATTGATAACGTCTTTTGCCCAGCCATATGCATCAGGGAATTTTGCAAATCCACCATTAGCTTTCAGATCATCAATCATATAGCGGTAGAGGCTATATCGGCCTTGATAATTAGAAGCGTGTGCTTGAGGGTCAGAAAGAATAGTAACGTCATCCACTCTCTGAAGGGGAGCAAGTACGGTGCAGTACCTACTTAAACGCCGCTTATTGGTCTTAAAAATGGCCATATCAAAATACGGATCTGTGATATGGTAATTTACCCACTGGCGAAGATCACCAGGCATGCTGGGAAGGCAGTCTACGATATCACACAGTAGAGCAATGCCACAATCGGAAAGAAAACCATAATCCATTTTTCATAATCCTCCTTATTCTTTATACCATAAAAATAGGCGTATTATCATTAGCAGCGAATTTCTTCTTAGCGAGTTCCAGATACTTAAAGAAGATTTCATTCTGCTTATTTACGATTTTGAGATAATTGAAGTTACTGCTGTTGGTCCGCATCACTTCATCCTTCAGACGTTCTTTTTCTTTATCAACGTCTTGAATCTTATAATGCATATTGGGATTGTCTCCACCATCCTTGATCTCAATCTCAAGGTTAAGAGAAGGGATGAAGAAATCAGGGATATAGAAATGCTGCTTCCCTTCATACATGTAGTTGTAAGTATGAGGAGATGGAGCCATAACATCACTTGAATCGAAATCCATTACTTCGTCTAAGAACTTCAGAAAAGAAAGTTCATAGCTACCAGTATACGGAAGTTTCTTGCTGTGGTCACTCCATTCATAGAGTCCACTGATGCTTCGATTCGCAAGCATTTTCTTCTGCTGATCAGGATCATTCAGAAGAGTAACCTTTCCGTATGTACCAATCATACGGGTCTTAAACATATTTCGATAAGCGATTTTGCACTTTGGGTTTTCGCAGAATCGCTTATATTTTTTCGTCTTAGGATTCCATCCAGTAGGCTGTTTGCACATGACACAATTGCCATGGGTTTTACCAGTCTTCAGATAGTAATAAAACTGATACGGTTCCATATCCGGAGGAATCATATCAGCGTGATAATTTTCCAAATGGGCAGCCATGGCATCTGGATCATTAAACACTTTTGAGCAAAATTTGCACTTTAGTGTAGCCATTTTCACCACGTCCTTTCTCTAGTTTATAAGCTTATTCCAGTGTTTTTAGGGGTCAAAATTATAACCTAGTCAAAATACACTTTACTAAGTTTGGCTATGTATATGAGACAATACAGCAGGAGGTGATGATACTTATGGCTGCCACAAAAGGTAAAGTAGAGCCGAATTTTGGCTTGGATAATTTCGGAAGAGCAAAATATGCAAATGAAACAGAAGCAATCGCAAATGCAGTTTTGAATTTGCTATTTGGGAAACCTGGCTTCTTCCCATCCATGCCAAATCTTGGAATCAATATCCAAGAGATTTTGTATTCCTTCTGGGATGACGTCGATACAAGCGCATTGAAAGCGCGTATTGCAGAGCAATGCTCTGAATTTGCTGATTACATCAATGCTGGTTCTCTCGACGTGCAAAAGACTATGTACAATAACCAACCGCTTCTTCTTATCGTATTACCGACAAAAGTAATTGACGGTAAGGAGACATTGTCCATTGGTATTACCAAGGATAAAAATGGTAATACGACATACAACTACGTCTACGTATAACTTCAATATAGAAAGGATGGGCACAAACTAATGATCGAAAATAATGATATTACTCAAGATCGGGGTAATGGTATTCGTCGAGACAGCAACATGGATATCGCATCTCTGATCAAGACTGCAAAAACTAATACAACAGAAGCTCCTGTTGCCGAGGAGCCTGTTGAGGAAGCTCCTCGTGAGAAGACCCCTCTGGAGCAGATGAAGGAGCAAAAGGCAAACCAGACAAAGGGTCTGGTTGTCGATAATGCTGATCTGAATCATGATCAGAAGGCTCTGAAGAATAAGACCGAAACCGATGCTACCGACGAGATTGATCGTTACATGTCTGACATGGATAAGCAGATGGAAGTTGCAAAGAAGATCAAGCTTTCTGCTCCCATTCAGAAACCTGAGCAGATGGTTGGCCTGATGGATGCACTTGACCGTGCATCTAACGATCCTTCCATTCTGGAGCATGGCGAAGTGTCTGAAACGAAGGAGACTCCTTCCGATGAAACAGAAACGACCGATAAGAGCACTGATGCGGAAGATACTTCCAACGACGCTCCTGTGGAGACTCCTGATCCTGAAGCTGAGGCTAAGGCGGCTGCTGATGCGGAGCGTGCGGAAATGCGCAAGAAGGTCGTCGAAATTCTGATCGACAAGACTGGTCTTGGCGCTGAGGTCAACTTCACCGATGATGAGAAGGAAAAGCTGACTACCTCTACTGAGATCCGTGTCAAGGAGATCGAGGACGTTGATCTGTCTGCAATCACGATCAAGAAGGCTGATAAGTCTTTCGCAGAGTATGTGAATGAGTATCAGGGTTCTTCCAGCCGTGTTCCTGTTACGTTCCCTGCATCTCGTTTCCGTGCATATATGACAGGTCTGTCTTACGGTGAGATGGGCGACATCATCATGAATGGTGAAGCTGGCAACTACGATCGTATCAATAAGCAGCTGTCTATCATCTACAACAAGATGGTCAATCCCTCTTGTGGTAAGTTCGAGAACTATGAGGACTTCCTGAAGAAGTTTGCTCATACTGACATCAATATCGCAATCTATGGCCTGATCATCGCAACCTTCCCTGAGATCGACGAGATCAGCCTGAACTGCAATAATCCTGAGTGTAAGCAGAGCTTCTATCAGAAGTTTGCTCCTCGTTCTCTGATTCAGTTTGCTGATTGCGATGAAAAGTTCCTGGACGCTATGAAGGAAGTCATCGACTGTCCTGCAGGCAAAGAGCGTGAGCTGATGGCTAACGGCCCTGTTCTGAAGAATAAGCGCGTTCAGCTTCCTCAGTCCAAGTACATTCTGGAGATCGGCGTTGCATCTGCATACGATTATCTGTATACCATCGTTGACAATATCGCTGGTGATGTGTTCGAAGAGAATCATCCCAACGATGTCAACGGTATCCTGAAGGATAATGCTGGTGCACTTACTATGGTCCGTGCCGTTTATGTGCCGAATGCTGATGGCACATGGACAATGTACGACAAGTTCGAGGACATGGTGGAAGCTATTTATTCCATCAAGCCCGATGAGATCACTCTGGTTGCATCATTGCTTCAGCGTTACATGCGTGGTTACACCGCACAGTTTGCGCTGACCAATGTCCGTTGCCCTCACTGCGGTCAGCTGACAAAGCGAATTCCGATTGATGTCACCTACCTGGTTTTTCTCAAATATCAGCGTCTGGGGAATACGAGCTTCGACACAAGCAACGTAGCAGTTTTATAAGCGAAGTTCTTACTCTCTTCAAGGGCGAATTGTCCTTCAACGATATCATGAGAAATATGACATACAAGGATATGATTGCTTTGAGAGACGCCAGAGTAGATCAACTTATCAAAGAGCGAGAAGAGTCAGAAAAAGAAGCAGAGCGTCGTAATCGTGAGATGCGGTCTTCTAAATAATCACACACATTAGTTCCTATTACGATGAAAATCACTTTATCAGTAAATAGGAGTTTTGAAATAAGATGACACAAACTTTAGACGTACTCGTCAACACTCTCAGCTGTGAATCATTAGAAGGTCTAGAATGCTTACTGCAGTATCAGTATAAAAAGATTCTCTTTTTATATCGCTTGATCAAAAGCCAATTTGATCTCATCGAAGATATTACATCCGATTACGATGATGATTCTTCTCTTTACGTAAAGATTGAGATGAGTGACAAAAAGGCTGCACGTAAGTTGCTTTCAATGATTGATAAGAATCTTGAATCACATGATTATGGAGATATTACTGTAATCACATCCATTGACTCAAATTACATATCAATCACGATAGAGGCTGACGAATACTAATAACAGCGCGCAAAGAGAGCCAAGTATAGAAATCATAGCTATACTTGGCTCTCTTATTTTAGTCCAGAAAACAGTACCGTAATTTGACACTATATTCTATGAGAAAGGACTGATGGTACAAAATGAAAATTGATCTATTTGACGTCGATGAATTTGTGAAGATCAATAATTTACAACCAGTCACGTCTCCTATTTTGTTTGAGCGTGGCGGTATTCCGAATCCAAATGGATTGATTTCAAATGAAATTTTTGGCGTCTCTGTTAAGAGTCGTAAAGAGACATTTGCATACATTGACCTTCACGGGCATTTCTTCCATCCTCATATCTACAAGATCTTGAAACGAGTATTTCGTAACATTGATCAGATCGTTGATGGTAGTCAGACTTTCTCCATTAAAGATGGAAAGCTCGTAAAAGATCCGAATGGTAATACCGGAATCGAGTTTATCTATAATAATTGGAGTAAGTTAAAATGGGAAGGCAACGGTGGCATGTCTTCAGAGCGTTGTGACCTTATTGGTAAAACGAAGAAGAATGAAATCTTTACGACAAAAGCAATCGTCATCCCTGCTTTTTATCGAGACATTAAGTCCAATAAAGGCGGTGGCGGTGAATCATCTGAGCTGAATACACTTTATGCTCGACTGATTCGTATGAGTGCGCTTCTACAAGATGCTGATATGTTTGATTTCTCCTTCCATTCAACGAATGCATCTATTCAGAATACTCTTGTGGAAGTCTATGACTATTTTAAGAATAGTCTGGATAAGAAAAACGGTATGCTTCGTAAATACCTGCTTGGTAAAAACGTTGACTATTGTGTCCGTACCGTTATCTCTGCTCCTCTTTACAACTGTGATGATCCGAAAGACAACATTGTCGATTTTAGACATGCCGCTCTTCCGATGTCCCAGGTCATCGTTGAAGCGTATCCTTTCGTTGTTGCATGGGTGAGAAACTTCATTGAGCGTGAAATTTTGGAAGTTCAGAATAATAAGACTGGTGTAAACTCGAATTATACTCTGAAAGATCCGGAAGCTACGTTCAATGATGAATATATCAAGAAGCGCCTGAATCAGTTTGCAAAAGATCCTTCCAGTCGATTTGACTTGATTACAGTTCCTACTGTAGAAGGAAAGGATCTTCCTCTGTATTTCGACGGCATCATGGTAAATCAGCCTGCTGATAAATCCCTTGTCCATCGTTATATGACATGGTGTGATCTTCTTTATATGGCATGCGTTGAAGTGACAAAGGATAAGCATTGTATGATTACACGCTATCCGGTTCTGAATAGTTTTGGTATGTTTGTGGCGAAAATCAATGTTTCTTCCACACTTCATACCGTTCCTATGAAGGTAAACGATACCGTGTATAAATGGTATCCTGTCATTGATCTGAATATGCCAAGAGAAGAGGTTGCAAACAACTTTATTGATACAACCAAGTTCTCAGATGCATATCTGGCTGGCCTTGACGGCGACTACGATGGTGACCAGATTACTTCGAAGATTTTCTGGACTCAAGAAGCCAATGCTGAGTGTGAGAAGGTTATCAATAGCAAGAACTTTGCTTTGAATCCGAACGGTTCGAATTGCCGTGTCATTGACCTTGAAGCTATTCAGACATTCTATGTATTGACAAAGGATGCTCCGAAATCTGCATCATAAATGAAAATCCGTATATCCTCCATTTTTATTTAGATATTATATATCTGAAGAAAAGAAAGGAGGACTATATGATGGAAACAGAAGAAACCACTATCGCTGACGATGATTAGAAATTAAAAAGAATCAGTGATAAATGAAATAAGCTACATATGGAATTCGAAAAGAATCTCATATGTAGCTTATTTTTTTCATTTGATCTTGGTAAAATCACCAGTGAGCTCGACGTCGATATCGTCTGGATCGAAGACGGAAGACTTATCTTCCTTCTTTTTTGTCCGAGTGACAGAATTCAGAGGAGACTTTGCGGAATGAATCTCTTCATCCAGATCTTCTACGAAGTTATCACGAGCAACGTTTGACACAGTCAGGCGAACCTTCTGGTCATAGTCCTTCGGATTAACCTCGTACACAACACGGCGAGCATTCACCATGCGAATAAGGGTTGAAACTTCGACACGGCTCGGGCTTGAAATAGGGCCACTGATTCCACCCAGTTCAGGGATAGGACCTGTGGTACCGATCACAACGAGTTTCGTGTTTGCTCTCTTAACGTTCGTGTTCATATACTTATCGACCTTTCTTAGTCGTCATCCTCATCATCATCGTCGTCATCGTCATGGTCGGCAGCAGCCATCAGGCCTTCGCTGTCTTCCTCACGGCCATTTGTGATACCGATGAGATCGTCGATGGAAATATTCTTCTTGGACTTCAGAATATCCTCAACCTCCTGATCGACGTTGTCAGAATCAGGAATCTTGTCGATCAGAGCTTCAATCTCTGCATCGCTGACGTCGACATCTTCCATCATGGACCCAGGAATCAGGTTCATGTAGTTTTCAATCATATCATCAGCAGCCATAGACTCGAGATAAAGGCGATCACGCTCAATCTCAGCACGTTCTTTACGCACAGACTTAAATGCTTCAAACATGGTTAGTCCAGTCCTTTCATAATATTAGTATGAACGATTTATGTCTTGGACATAATACTCGTTAGATTAAGCTATTGTTTTTAGAGTGCCTAATAAGGAAGCCTCCTTTCATAATGATATATTATATATTCGAATGCTAGTTAGGATGATGGGAATTTTACATAGAAAGGAAGATTCTATGAAAATTTTCAGAAACGAATTGGCAGCATTCGCATATTATCATATGAAAGGAGGCTTTGTGATAGATCGCTCAAATGGTGCGGAGTTACCGTTACCAACAGGTGATGAATGGTCTTTTGAAACCTTCGCCGTTAAGAAAGATCAAACACCTAGCGATCCATCTGCTATGAGAAATAGCAGATAAAATACTTGAAAGCTAAAGGATAAAGTAAACGCGGCCCAACAAAAATCCTTTAGCTTTCTTTTTTGTTACACAACCTTTAAGTTTATAATGATATATTATACTTATGAGTTAAAGGTTAAAGCAATAAAGGAGAGTGATGAATTTATGGCAGATAACTTAGAAAAACTCCATAAGAGATACACCAACTATGCAATCGACATGATTGTGAAACTCAATGGTGTAGATCCCATGGTCGTCCGAAAGAGGATTTACGATCCTGAAAAGCTTGGGGCAGCTTTACGGAAATCGAAATCTGTGATTTGGACGGATGAATCCGTTGCACCGACTTCCAGAGAATTTAAGGTTCGGTTTACTACCTATATCGTTTCGTGGGTAGCAAAGAATTTTGAAAAGATACTGGAAGCTCCTAAGATGTATACGGACGTTGATGACGATGACATGAAGAGCAATGAGCAATATGCAGACTACATTTATGGGCATCTCGTTGATATGGCAAACGCTTGCATCAATAAGAAGTCCAACTTCAATGCAGATGCATATTACTTTGCTCTTCTGTCGATTCTTCTCAACGATCGGATTCCGAAGAAAAAGAAAGAAGAGAGAGTCGAGGTAGTATCTCAGTCCATTGCAGGATTGAAGGTGTACCTCAGTAAAGCAAGCCCCGAAACAAGTTTGGAAACGATGGTACGAGTTGCTTATATGCTTTGCACGAATGCGAAGAATTGCAAGCACGTTACGATGGATCTTTCTGGATATGAATGGAAGTATAAGGCAAGTACGCAGAGTACTTTGGAGACATTGGGCCAATATATCTATGCATCGGCTTCGGTATATGGCCTCGATCCGATCTTCCAGGCATATCTTATGTCTGATCCGAAAGTAACCAGCAACTATCCGCGGGTTAGGTACGACGAGAATGTCGATCTGATGATGGGATCTCTGGCATTCTCGTATATGAAGCTTCTCTTCAACGATTCCAATCTCGGTAAGATGCTCTATGATCTGAAATGATAAAAAGACAACGTGAAGACCAAACACGGAATTCACGTTGTCTTTTTTGTATTTATACGGAGATTTCGACAGGCTCTTCGTCTGAAAGACTCATTGCATGAGGCTGGACGACGCCATCCTTCTTCAGGGTCTTACCGATATCGACATAGATCATATCGTTATCGTTAATCTCATCATCGTCCGGCATACCTTCGATGCCCATAACAAGATCACCCTTCGGCTCATCTGCATCGGGGGCAAAGATATCCTTGATCCGATAGTTCTTCAGAGTCAGGCGCTTCTTCTGCTTCAGGTTCTCCGGATTATGTGCCCACACAATACGGTTGTGGATCAGAAGAATATAGATGTCATCAACACTCATCCGCATTACATTGCTGATGGGGCCGCTGACACCGCCGAGCTCCCAGAACTGGCCAAGACTGGAAACTGTAACGAGCTTCGTTAACTTAGATTTAGCCATGCTATCTCAACTCCTTTCATGTCTTGAAGCTTATAGTCTTGTTTCAAGGGCATCTACTCTGTGGGATAGCATGGCTAAATTTAATTAGAAGTCTCCAATGTCTCCATTAGAATCTTCATTGAAAAGGTCAAATCCACTACCATCATCGAGCTGACCCATTTCAGAATTTTTCTTTTTTGATTTTACTTTGGGTCTATCAATGACAGTTCGTGCACCGCCTGCACTTTGCATATCGTCAAACGACGACATGAGCGAAATAACACTGATTGCCTGAGGCATATTGATGTCGTCAATCAGTGCGTTGTCATTATCATCATACGGATGTGAGAAGTAATCAATATCACGGACCGGGATTCCGTAACGAGGATCTTTTTCTTCACTATTACAACGGTAACGACGCTTCAGCATCTTAAAGGTCATATAATTACGACCAGAATCTGCTTTCATTTCTTTATTGATAATGATGGTCATATCACAGTTCTCTTGGATTTCCCAAGCGCCAGCAATACCATCACGACCAACCAGTTTTGTAACATCCTGTTTATTGCATTGGAGAGCAGCATCAACGACAGAAGCTGCTGCACGATTCAACTGCTGTGCAGTAATGACAGCAATATCAAGTTCCTTTGCTAAGGTCTTTAGCTCATTGGTAATATTCTTGAGCTCTTCTTTTTCACTATCTGCTTTTTCAGCAGGTCTAATTCTCTTTAAGTAGTCCAGGATTAAAGTAATGACCTCACGACCATCGTCGAATTCATCTTGGATAATCGTGCGAAGATCATTTGTATCAATGCTTCGGTTCGGGTAGTACTTAATGACGATATCAATATTATTCTCATCGGTCAATGTAAGTCCACCTTCATTACGAAGCAGGTCTGCAACTTCCTGCGGTTTGTAATTACGGATATCACGATTGGTAACTCTCATATTGAAGATACGTTCCACGGTCTCATCAATATCGTTCTCCATCGTAATCAGCAATACACAGGGAATCTTACCAGGATTTTTTGGCTTAATATCCGGGTTATACTTCTTAATATCCAAAGCGGATTTCAGAAGCATCAAACTTTTACCACCACCAGGCAATGCCAAGTAGCAATAAAGACGCTTGCTCTGGTAACCTGGTGCAAGGATATTATTTAAGAACCGAATGCCAGTTTTAAACACTCGGTTCTTATCCTGAAGTTTTCTCACTGAATCAATGATGACATTATTGAATGTATCCTGATCCAGCGAGAAAGTCTGATTGCTCGAATCAAGAGCTTCAGTCTTGCGCTTCATATTGACAATATTACTAGCGACTTCATAGAGAAGCTCGCAATTCTTTTGATAAGCAGAGCTATCTGCATTCTCAAAAGTCATACTGCCAATAATTCTATCATACTCTTCCTTTAAATTAACGATATAGCCATAACGGACACGGTCTTGAATACTTTTAATCAGATACTTTGTATCCTCATAATCAAGCGGCTCCATATTTTTTGGAATATTGTCCAAAATTTCTGGAATCAGCGGATTATTATCGTTCTCTTGGTTCTGATCAGCAACGTATTGCTTGATCATTGTGAGTCCACTGATTCCACGTTCAAATCTTGCTTCAAGGGTATAGTGAATGAGTTTTACGCGCGCCATCAACTCATCACTTTTTTCATAGACCCTGAAATCAATCATATTGAACAGCTTATATGTATTATCAAGAACTTTTCGAGTTCTTAATGCACTTGGGGTATAGATAAGAGAAATAATGGAATTTAAAACTTCCATATTCATCTTAATCTTTATTTTCCGCATCTCAACGCCGTTGACTTTGACATATTCAACTTTGCGTTCTTTTTTCTCTGCTGTTGCCTTGCTTGCCATACTGAGAATCCCTCCTAAGAATTTCAATGGGGTCGCAAAAGTCTAGGGAAACGCTTTGATTAATGACACACTCTATTTATTTTGGAGGGTCTAAAAGCTATCAAAGTGTTACCAGGGCACTAATAAACCAAAAGTATCGTCTATAGATTCATTATATTCGTATACTTTTGGTTTATATTTTTCTCAGGGGATTGTGATTCCGATGGAGCCAAGAGCAGTCTTAATTGCGGTGATTGTCGTATCGTGCTCCTGAAGAATCTTATAAATCTCGTCGAGGCTCTTGACCACTTTACCAGAGTAACTCTCAGTGGTTACTCCACCAGCGCCAAGAACGCCTTCCAGTGCACGCAACTCTTCGATCTTCATCTTCAGAGTCATCATACTTGATACGCTCATAAACTACTTTCTCCTCTCATTTTTTGGATAATTAGGATATTGTTTTCAGGTCAAATTTTGCTGATTTGAAACATCGGAAAAACCATTGAGATCCAATAGTTAGGCGACAGTAAGCTAACCGAAGGTTTCGAAATGAGAAAACCTATAAGAAAGGAAATGGTCCTAAAATGAAATCTGTGAAGAAACGTGATAACCGGGTAGTGGAGTTCGACAGATCAAAAATTGTATCCGCAATTCAGCGGGCATTTATTGAGGTCGATGGTTCACTATCCGATTCTTCCACCAAAATTGCGAATAATATCGCAGATGAGATCGCTGCTATTCCTGAAGATAAGTCTGTAGAGGAGATTCAGGATCTCGTCATTTATGATCTCATGGGTACTGACCGTAAGGATGTTGCGAAGGCCTATACGGAGTATCGTTTTAAGAGATCTCTTGTCCGTGATTCTCACAATACCACGGATAATGCAATTATGGAACTTCTCAATCACACGAATGAAGAAGTGAACGAAGAGAATTCCAATAAGGACCCCGAAATCGTTTCTGTCCAGCGTGATTATATCGCTGGTATTACTTCAAAGGATGTTACCCGGCGTATTCTGCTTCCCAAGGAAGTTGTGGATGCACATGACGCCGGAATTATTCATTTCCATGATGCGGATTATTATGCACAGAGTGTTCTTACCAACTGCTCACTCTGCAATCTTGATGATATGCTTCAGAATGGTACTGTTATCAATGGTACCAAAATCGACAAACCGCATCGTTTTATTACTGCCGCCACGATCTCTACTCAGATCATTACGGCAGTCACTTCTTCCCAGTACGGTGGCATATCTATCACTCTGACACATCTCGCACCGTTCGTGAGAGACTCCTATAATATCTATCTGAAGAAATATCTTAGCTGGGGCTTTGATGAACGAAAAGCAGCTAAGTTTGCTGAGCTTGATACTCGTAAAGAAGTCGAAGATGGTTGCCAGACTTTTATCTATCAGGTGAACTCTATGTCTACAACCAATGGACAGGCTCCGTTCCTCACCGTCTTCATGTATATTGATGAAACTGATGAATACCGTGACGAACTTGTCATGATCATCGAAGAATTCCTCCGCCAGCGTATTCAGGGCATGAAGAATGAGCAGGGTGCATGGATTACTCCTGCATTCCCGAAGCTCATCTATGTCCTCGATGAAGACAATATTAAACCTGGCACAAAGTACTGGAGTACCACTGTTTTAGCTGCACAATGCACGGCCAAACGCATGGTTCCTGACTATATTTCAGCAAAAGTAATGAAACAGCTGAAGGGCGACGTGTATCCATGCATGGGATGTGCGGTCGGTGATGAAGTAGTAACCTATAAATTCATGAAGAATACTTACGTTGAAGGAATTGGCCGAATGTGGTGGCGCCTCATGCCCTTCTTTGAAGTAAAGCTTCAGCCCGGTCGTGAAAATGATTGGTACATGGATTTGAAAGACGTGATGATCTATGATCATGTGAACGGTTGGACTCTGTGTTATCGAATCATTCGAAATTCGAAGTGCGACGTTATGAGAATCAAGTTCAATAACGGAAGATGCCTCGATGTCACACCGGATCATCCGTTTGAAACGGAAAACCGTGGAGTCGTTTTTGCAAAAGATTTAAAAGAAGACGACATGATTCAGGTTGATATCAAATCTCATATCAGTGATGAAAATAATGATTATGATCCTGAGTTGGCTTGGCTTCTTGGCATTCTGATTTGCGATTCGTCTTACATTAAAAAGCTGGCGGTTTCGTTAGCAAATGAGGGTGAAGATGATATTATCGGAGCTCTCCAAGAGCGGCTGAAGCGATTCTATGGAATTACCACGAAAGTAGTAAATCAGAATCGTGAAAGAAAAGGAATTTACAAAGATATCGTTTCTGTGGCTACCGATGATGGAATTGCCATTCCTAAATTTGCTGATATAATGATTAAAGAATTCGGCGGAATTATTAAGTTAAACCGTCATATTCCGTCCGATATCTTTACATCGAATAGATCTGCTCGCATTGGTTTCCTTTGCGGCATGATTGATGCTGATGGATACCTTAATAATTCGAATGGGAAATTCACTGCTGTCCAAATTGGATCGACCAATAAAGAGCTTGCTATTCAGCAAATGATGCTGGCGCAGTCGCTGGGCATCCCTGCTACGATGTATCAAAATCATTATAAAGGCACTGGCCGGTATGATACCATTCGTTATCAAGTTTGCTTTATTGCTACAGATGAAATTGTCAAAAATCTCGTGTCTGAGAAAAAGCGGAATCACTATATCAAGCACGAAATGAATCTTGCTAGTTTAAATAATAAACTTCAGTGCCATATCGTAGAATCTCATATGCTTGAACGGAAAGAAGATACTTATGACGTAACAACTGGAAGTGAGCATTTCACTATTTCTGGTATTTACAGCCATAACTGCCGCAGTTTCCTTACTCCATATAAAGATCCGAAAACCGGCAAGGGAAAGTATTATGGAAGATTTAATTGTGGCGTCGTAACCATTTCTCTCCCTGATCTGGCTTTCTCTTCTGGTGGAGACTACGATAAATTCTGGCAGCTCTTTGAAGAGCGTACTGAGCTTTGCCATCGAGCATTGCGTGCACGTATTGATCGTATCAAGGATACATCTGTTAATGTTGCTCCTATTCTTTGGCGTCATGGTGCATTCGCACGACTTCCTATGGATGCTAAGATCGGCGATATCATGTTTAATGGATACTCTACTATCTCGCTTGGCTATGCGGGTCTGTATGAGTGTGTCAAGTATATGACTGGCCATTCTCATATGGATAAAGGCGTTGGTAGAGAATTTGGCCTTAAGGTCATGCAGGCTCTGAATGATAAGTGCAATCAGTGGAAGACAGCAGAGCATATTGATTATTCTCTGTATGGTACCCCGATTGAGAATACCACTTACAAGTTCGCTCGCTGCCTTAAGAAACGTTTTGGGGATGACGTTTTTATTAAGCTTGATGGCAAAGATCGTAATTATATCACTAATAGCTATCACACTGCCGTCTTTGAAAAGATTAATCCGTTCGATAAGCTCATTCAGGAAGCTGAATTCCAGAAGCTTTCTCCGGGCGGTGCTATCAGTTATATTGAATGCTCTGATTTGACTCATAATATTCCTGCAGTTCTTGAAGTTATGCAGTGTATCTATGAGAATATCATGTATGCAGAGCTCAATATCAAGTCTGACTATTGCATGAACTGCGGCTACGATGGAGAAATCAAAGTAGTTGATGATGGTGGCAAGTTGGTTTGGGAATGCCCGAATTGCGGCAATCGTGATCAGCATAAGATGAGCGTCGCTCGACGCACCTGTGGATTGAATTATTCAATATAGTCCACGTTAAACCTGTTAAACTGCGGGAAGTTCCTTAGAGCTCTAGGTTACCAAGTATAGATATGGCGACAACTATATGGCTGATTTTAACAGAATCAGGTATGGTAAAAAGACTTAGAGATTGGATAATCATCGCATCGAAACTTCTGCGAGTAGAAATACTCGTATGGATTTATTCCACTTAGGGAAGGACGTTCAACGACTATAATACGGGCGCTACTTAGTGAAGTCACTAAGCAAGTATGGTATAGTCTACTCCCGTACTTAAATATCGGGAAACCGAGGGTATAAAGGATATTGGAACTCACTTCTGGTCTCAGGGTCGTACCGATGAGATTAGAAACCGTTATGTGCATCTGACAGATATTGCTGCTGATGGTGAAGAAGTAGAGGAGAAAGAGTGATTTTATGAGATATGCATCTATTCGAGAAATGGATGTTAGCAATGGCTACGGCGTTGGAGTTTCCCTCTTCACACAAGGATGCCACTTCCATTGTAAGAATTGCTTTAATCAAGTCACATGGGATTTCAATGGTGGTAAAGAATACACCACAGAAACGGAAACAAAAATCCGTTCCCTCGTTGATAGACCTTATATCCATAGATTCTCCATTCTGGGTGGAGAACCTCTGGAATGGTGTAATATCTACGATCTGACAAATCTCGTTCTTCATATTAAAGAAGATGCCGATCTTATCTATAAGAAAATGGATATCTGGCTTTATACTGGGTATTCTCTTACTGATATCATTCTTAAAGCACTTCTGGAGTTTAAATCTCTGAATCAGAGATCCAAATATACTACGGATGATAAAGAAGCTCAGATTATGAGCATGCTGTATTTCGTAGATCATTTGGTTGATGGTCAGTATGAAGAAGATAAGAAAGACTTTCATTTGAAGTTCTGTGGAAGTAGCAACCAGAGAATCATTGATATGAAGAAAACCCATTATAACTACATCAATAATGAAGTGATGTGCTACGTTCGTGGAAATCATAATTCGATGAATGCAGCTGAGATTCAGAACATCGTTGATTACATTAACAAAAACGTAATCGTCGAGATTGACCAGAAATCTCTTTGATTAACTTTCTCCTTGTTTTTTTATACAAAGTAACATCCGCATGGACGCTTTCCCGTAAGTTGTCCATGCGGATGTTATGGCCGTATATCCTATTAGTATAATGATATATTATACAGGTAGAAGATAGAGGAAGAAGAGTACTCTGTCAAATATCATTTGTATGATCCTCAAGATAAAAAGGATCGGAAGGAGTTCATTATGAAGAAGGTTTATGTATCGGAAAATATCATCGACGACCGCGCAAAGACTCGGTTGATGAAGGTTGAGGACTGCGGAACTACTGTGCTGTATATCGCGCGTTCCAAGTCTGATACCGTGGAGACCAATGGTTACACCATTCTTACTCCGATCAATTGCCCAACCGATTCTCCGCGGGCTAAGTTTACGACGCCTATTATGAAGCTGGATGGCTACCATAAGGTTGAGCAAATGTATCGCGGCCAGTGGGTCGGCGATACCGATACCAATCATATGGAGTACGACGATGTCACGTACTTCCATCCGCACGATGTTCAGGATTTCCTTAATCTCCTCAGCATGACCAGTTGGTTTGCTGATGACGATTTTGATGAATCCGCATTTAGCATTGATGATGACATTGATGGCAAGGACCGTATTATCAATATTAAGGTCGCCAGCCGGAATGTGAAGTCTGTCAGCTACCTCATGCGGTATGAGCAGGACATTTCGATGTACAAGCTGTACCGCATTGAGGAAATCAAATTCTAATGAGGTTGCCAGTGAGGATGATAGTCCTTGCGTGGCATAATCAAAAGAAGGGACCTAACAGCCAGTTAGGTATCCCTTTTTTCGGATCATAGAAATATGGCCTGAAAACAAACTTGTAAGCCTCTAGAATTACGTAATTTAAGAAAGGAGATACGAAATAGATGGTATATATTACGTCTCTCCCATATATGAATGCAGTTGCTCGAAAAGCATATCTGCCGAAAGAAGTTGTCATTCCTGATCCAGAGCATCCTGGAAAGATGAAGAAACTTCAACCCGGGCATGGAAATCTTGCATTCATTATGGCTACCACGCCTGCTGAAGTAATCCATGTAGCAACCAATACGAAGAATTGCTCAGCAGATGGTAAATACCGTTATCTGTACCACAACATCCGATATCATGGTACAATTGGTGGGCGAACTTACAATGTCAGAGATGCAGCTGGAAAAAAGGATCTTTATGATAGAATTCATAGTAGTTCTCTTCATGAGCATCCTCCTATGCTTCTGAATAAGACTCCCGACTATAATACTTTTTTTGATCTCTCAATGTATCTGAAAGTATTTGACCAGTGTACCATTAATCAGCAGCCAAAGAAAAAAGTAAGCTTATTCTGGGCTTACCTTTACAGCATCATCAATGGAGAACAGTGCTCCCAGTATCCGCAAAAGTTTGTCCTCGTTGATGTTGACCTCTTTGATAACTTTGGAACGAATTTCACTCAGAATATCAATAATATTCTTTTCAAATTTTATTATTCTATTCTGAATGAGGTTCCTTCATTTAAGAAACTGGATATTGATTTCTATTTTTATTCAGATTCTTATATCTTACGTGTAAATCCTAGTAAAATGGCGAAAGTTAATGCATCACAGTTCAGAACATCTCTGAATCGTGTATTTAAGAAGTCTACTCGCTGGGATGAAGTATCAGATACGAAGGCTGTCAAAGATGAAGAGCAAAGAGATGTTATTAAGGCTACTCTTTCTACTAGATATAATCTTACTGGTAATAATACCACGCCGGTTGTTCAAAAAGAGTTGCCTCCTGAAGCAGCTTCGACGATTAAAGTATCGAACGAGCCCGCGGCAAAAAAGAACCCGGTGACGGTGAAGAATACTTCTTCAAAGAAAGTTGTGGTAGCGAAGCCTATCACGAATACTCAAGGGTCTAAGACTTCTTATATCGGAAATGATATTGCTCGAAAAGCAGAAGTTGAGATTGCTAAGGATACGATCAATAAGAAGATCAATCAGAAAGTCGAAGAGACTACAAAAGAGATCGAAGCTGTATCAAATGGAAAAGATCCTACTGAAAGTAAAGCTGCCGTTGATTATATCAAGGCAAAGTCTGAGATGGATCTTGATAATGATAAGGAACTTGTGGAAAGCATGTATAAGGTAATGCAAGCTACCACGGTTCCGTCAAAACCTATTAGTACAGCACGTGACGCTCAAATGCGTAAGAAGCAGGAATCCATTACTCTTGAGAATATGACTTTCCAAGATGTGAAAGCGATGAATGCTGCAAAGCGTCCTATCCCGAAAAAAGACATTTCTGGATCTCTTCATACGATCAATGATAATATGAAGACAGTGAAGTTCTCAAATATCAATAAGGATTACATCGAAAATGTTATGCCTGCTGATTTGATGAACGACTTTACTTGTCTGAATAAGAAGGGTATGCCTTTCTATGTCATTGATATCAAGAGTGAAGATACGTCGGATGAGTTAAACTACAAGATGACGATGAAAGTTACTCTGGAAGATGAGAAGCATCAGCGTCATGTTGTTACGGTTGATATTCCGAAGTTCCTTGACGATAAATTCCTGTATCTCGGCGGTAATAAGAAGCTGATCAATAAGCAGAATTTCTTATATCCTGTCGTAAAGACTGGCCCTGATACAGTACAGATCGTTTCCAACTACAATAAGATTTTCGTCCGTCGTACCGGTGCAAAATCTATTTCTGCTGTTGAGCGTCTCATGAAACTCATTACGTCTAATGAGAATGCTATGAAGCATTTCACAGTTGGTAACGTATATGTCACCAATAAGCAGTATTTGACTACTTTGGAATACGATGAGTTCTCCAAGGTTATTCGAAAATTCGAAACTCCTACCTGTACGATTTTCTTTAGTCAGGAAGACGCACAGAAGTATGTGGAAGATCATGATCTGGAAGCTCCTAAAACCAATAATGGCAGTATGATCTTTATTGGTTGGAGAGATAAGAATAAAGAGATTTGGATTAACTCCGAAACTCAGTCCGCAAGTGATGGTGAATCCATCTGCGATATTCTTGTCGATCAGCTTCCTCCTGATATTCGAAATGAGTATCTGAAGACTCGTAATACCAAGAAGGTCATGTATTCAACTGCGACGATGATGAGTCAGACAATGCCTCTAATTGTCTACATGCTCTATTGGGAAGGAATTACATCAGTCTTCAAGAAGATGAATCTGAAGTATGAATTCAGTAAGTCTTATCCGAAGCAGGTAAAAGCAAGTCAGGGTGTCATTCGGTTTAAGGATTGCTATATGCTGTATGACGCGGATATGGCAACAGCTCTCTTGATGAATGGCATGAAGGTTCTGGATACAGAGTCTCATGATCTCAATGAGTATAATAGTGCGGAAGCATACGTGGATTATTTCAAGAAAGTCTACGGTAAAGTGGCTATCATGTCCGCTATCGGTAACTATTATGAGTTCATGATTGATCCTATCACAGAAGAGATTCTTCGTGACATTGGTCTTCCTACTGATCTCATCGAGCTTTGCATTTATGCAAATAGCTTACTCGTTGACGATAGCTATACCTTTGAGTCTAGCCAGCGTATTGCTCGTGTCCGTTCTTCTGAAGTCATTCCCGCTATTCTGTATTATCAGATTTCCAATGCTTATCTCGATTATAAGAATAGCGGCGGTAAAAAGAAACTGACACTTCCTAGAAACTGCGTTATCAAGGAATTGATGGGTCTCCAGACAGTAGAAGATTATTCTACACTGAATCCTGTCGTTGAACTTGAGAAAGATCGTAATATCACTGCAAAGGGATATCGTGGTGTCAACGTTGATCGTGCATATTCCGAGGAAAAGCGTTCTTATGACCCGTCTATGATCGGTGTTATCGGTATGAGCACTTCTCCTGATGGTAACTGTGGTATTAATCGTACTCTTACAATGGAGCCGAATATCACATCTGCACGTGGATACGTTGATATCAAAGAAAACGAACGAGAAGATCTGAAGGATGTGAACCTGTTCTCTCCTGCTGAACTTCTTTATCCTCTTGGTAATACTCGAGATGACTCTGTTCGTATTGCAATGGCTGTGAAGCAGTCAAAGCATGTTATTCCTGTGCAGAATGCATCTCCTGCTCTTATTTCAAATGGATCTGATGAAGCAATCCGCTTCGATCTTTCTACGGATTTCGTTGTCAATGCTGCCGAGGATGGCAAAGTCATTGACTATGATCCGAAGAGCAAGATCCTCATGGTTGAATATAAGAGCGGTAAACATCAAGCAATCAATCTTGCACCGAATATCGTAAAGAACGGCGGCGGTGGTTTCTATCTTTCCAATGAACTTGTGACCAAGTATAAAGTGGGTGATTCTTTCAAAAAAGATGCTGCCCTTGCTTGGCACAAAGACTTCTTCAAGGAAGATAAACTCAATGGCCTTCGTATGAATGTCGGTGTTCTGGAAAAAGTTGCTATTATCTCTTCTTATAACACATACAACGACTGTACCGTTATTACCCGTAAACTTGCTGGAGATGCACAAGCCAATATGACTTTCTGCAAATCAGTAGTTGTTGGTAAGAACTCAAATGTGTATGATATGCGTAAGGTGGGTGATCATGTCCATATTGGCGATCCTCTGCTTTCCTACGATACATCATTCGAAGATAGTGATCTGAATAAATTGCTTGCTACTCTTTCTGATGAGAATAAAGAGCTCATGGAGAATGAAAGTAAGAATGTCGTTCGATCTAAGTATGCCGGTACAATCGTTGGGATCAAGATCTATTCAGCTGTCGAACTGGATGAGATGAGTCCGAGTCTTCGTAAAGTCGTTAACGACTACTACAAGACGGTGAAAGAGAAAAAGGGATTCCTCGACAAGTACGCTGAAGAGGACTCTTCTATCGTGAAGTGTGGCCTGCTTGTCAATGAGACCACCGGTAAGATCGAGCCGAACATCTACGGCGTCATCAAAGGACAGAAAGTTGATGATAGCGTACTGATCGAATTCTATATCGAACACGGTGATATCCTTGGTGTAGGAGACAAGGTGGCCTACTTCACCGCTTTGAAGGGTATCGTTGGTGAAATTATACCTGAAGGCTACGAGCCTTATAGTGAATTCAGACCTGAAGAAGAGGTGTCTTCCCTTATCCCACCGTCTTCAATCTTGAAACGCCAGGTTCCTTCAATTCTGATAACCGTTCTTGGCAATAAGGTGATCGTTGAACTGAAACGCAAACTGAAAGAGATTTACGAATCTTAATCAAAAAAATAATCCGTTGGATTCCATTTAAGGATTTCCAACGGATTATTTTCATCTCTTATGAGACGAAATCCTTGTTGTTATGGGCTTCGAGCCAGTTCTTTTTATAAGTGGTATACTGGCCAGGAGCCTTCACGTCTTTCTTTGTCTGTGCATCAATGCACTGCGTGATATATGATTCCAGGATTTCATCATTCGGAAGTCTTTTCATATGGCTCCGAATTGCAGAGAGAGGTACATCATAGAACCTGTCAAGCTTAATGCAGCTGAGACGATCGGTTCCAAGATCAACGTAAACACGAAGATCATTTGCTGCTGCAAATTCAGGATTGCTTGTGCTGATCAACTTCGAAGTAAGCATGGCAACCTTAACGAACGGCATGGTTCCATTCCATTCATCAGGGCTTACGACGAGAGCAGGATGTGTTTTGCATCCAGGAATAACGGTGCTGAAATCACACCAATAGACGTGCCATTGCAGAGCAAGCGTTGGTGCGTTCACCGCAATGACGATATCGTCATCTGATATTCCTAGACTATTAATTGTATTTTTTGTATCGCACATATGGCGTAGTCTCCTTTCATGAGATTTTATAATAGCATATCTTTTATTCAACTTCCGCTTTCTTATAGAGATCAATATATTCAAGGAATAACTCCTCGGATACATTCAACCTCTTGCAGCAGTATTCAAGTGGTGCTCCTTTTGTCAAATACGCATTGACAACTGCGCTGCGAATATTGGCATACTTAGCATCGGAGAAAGCCTGCTGAAGACGAACGACATTTTTGATTTCGAGAACTTCATTGTGAACGGTCACCTGCTTTGCGATCTTCTCAGTAAACTTCTCGAGTTCGTCCTGGATACCGACAGCGCCAGCATAGGTGGTTTCTGGATCGACGTCATGACGACGTCTAACTTTATACTGAGTGGAATCGCAGTTTTCAACGAAGTCAAACACGCAAGTATTTTTATCCGTCGAGGTGTAGTTCATGACTCGCCCAATCTCCTGAGTATAGACGTTATTAGAACGAGTCTTCCGGAACATGATCACACAAGTCACGTCGTCATCATGATAGCTCATGCCAAGCATGTTGATAGAGCCCATGATGTCGATCGTGTTCGGCTCTCTCGTGCACGACTCAACTCTCGCAGAGTTCTTGTAATAGAACTGAGTGACACGAATCTTCCTCTCAGGATATAGAGTCTCGAATGCACTTGCGAGTTTTGGGATCATCACCTTCATCTTTTCAATCGTCGGATAGAATACAATGACCTTGAAGTAGCTTTCCTGATGATAGAGATCTTTATACCGACGGAGAGTGGTAACGAGATTACTCGAAGAATAATACTTCTGAGAAATCTTCGAATAGATGTGATCGAACGATGCCGCGTTTCCATTGATGCGCTCTTTCCATGGAGAGTCGTCAATGAACTGCTTTGAGTTAAAGCGGCTTATGACGTAATGATGCCTCTCAGGGCAGTAGTCGGTGATCGGAGCGTCATCTTCCGTTCCAATGACATGATTGTCAAAGAACATCTTCAAGACATCGTATCCATCTGCTCGATAAGGCGTTGCGGTAAGACCGAGATAATGAGCACTCGGATAGGTTTCCATCAGCTTTAAGATGGCACCAGCAACACCAATCGCGCCACCACGATGGATTTCATCCAAGATGACGAGCATGTTTCCGGTATGGTTCTTCACCGCGTCATGGATCTCACCGAGACTCTTTTCCGGATCTCTTGCCAAAGAGTAGTAGCTCATGAACTTGATCGTCTCGTGCTTGTCCTCATCCAGATTGGGATAGTTCGGCTGAATCGAATTGCGATATGCGGATGCAGTCGTGATGATAACAACCGCATGATACATCAACGCAATTCCTGCTGCCATATAAGTTTTACCAAAACTGCAAGGCTTTACGAGGCAGCACTTCTTATAGTTCTGGAGCATCAGCTGAACTTCGTGCGAGGTTTGATTTCTTGCATCTGTTATATCCATATCTTTTAACCCTCTTTATCAATCTCTTTCTGAAGATAGAACATCTTCGTGACGAGTTCTTTGGAAAGAATCTTGATCTCTCCATTCGCACGGTTCTTGCATTCATAATATGCATTCCCGCGATCGTCTTTGTATGCGAATCTGGTTACGGTATAACCACAGAGATTTCTCATAAAGCTATACCGATAGATTTTGATGTTGCAATCTTCCGGAAGGTATGGAGCAAATGTCATGGCTTCCTCAACACTCATTCCGTTTCCCATACGATAATTTACGAGTGTCTGATCACCACATTCTTTTGCAAAGGATTCTTTGTATTCTTTACTGCCTAGTCCCGTAATACCGAGAATACTATTCTCCTTCCGTTTCATACGGGAACCTTCCCTAGATTTTGGAGTATGAGTGATTGCATAGGTGCAATCTTTCTCGGTAAAATATCGCCTTGCGGCATTGATTGAGTTATTAGCAATGGCGTTCTTGAAAGATTGATAGCATTTGAATCCATAGATTCGAGCAATCTCTTCTCCTCTCTTATAATACCGAATATGGTTCGGATTATCAGGATTAAAATGGTCCTGAAGAGTGAGAGGACAATCAATCTTGAATCTCGAAAATTCAGATGGGCTATAGCTTACTCTGTCCTCATTCAGAATATACTTAGCAGTGCTTGTACGATCGAGACCAAGTTCCAATGCCAGGTGAAGAGAATCCAAATAGAAGATGCCGCCAACCGAGATATGCCGGTTATACTTTTTATAGATCATGCTGATCAGTTTCTCTTCTCTGGACACATAGGGCGAATTCTTTACACTTGACGGAATAAGATTTTGGATGCCAATATCATACTCGTCACATGCATCCTTGAGTGACATTTCTCTTCCGTTGATCTTTATTACTACACGATGATAAGCAGCCATCTATTACACCTCCAACGAGCGTTTAATATAGCTCATTATTTTATCATTGAGCCCTAAATCATGATCGGCTACGTTTGCATTTAACCGCAAAGTGATAATATCTTTTAAGCCGACGAGCTCTTCTCGATCTCCTTTAATTGTGGTACCACTTATGTCTAGAAACTTTAGCTTCTTTAGTGGATTTAAATCATGGATATCACCATCCACTTTTGTGAAAGCAAGATCCAGATACGTGAGAGAATCTCTCAATTTCTTTGCTTCGGAAAGATCTCCATAGGTTGGAGTATTCCGAAGATTCAAATGAGCCAGTCCTCTTAAGCTAAAGAATTCCGAGACATTATTAACGATCGGCAGTCCTGATAAATCCAACTCAGAAATGATACCGTTAATGGAAAAAGAAGTAACCTTCCTAGAGAGATATACCTTTTGGTAGATACCTCTCGGGAGGGTTACTTTTTCACCATACCATTCGGAACCATCCGAATTGATAAAACTGCCATCACCGAGAATTGTGAGTTTTGCATAATCACATCCACTCACAATCCCGATACTGGCAGGAACTTTACCGGAGACTGCCTGAGAGAATTTGATTCTCATCAGGTTTTAACCTCCTATATCAAATGCCGTTATTTCTGCTTCACATAGGTCTTCATGAATTCTTCTATTGTGGTGCACGGCTTTTGATTTTTCTCGGCGCCATCAAACGGGGAGTAGTTCCAGTCGTCTTCCTCGTCGATGTACCGCCGACCATCGTCCGGCAGTTCCAGAGGCTCTGCAAGGATGATGGTTCCCCAGTGGTTGACAAGCACATAGGGTGCGATCTCACAAGGGATACCCTCACAGTCATCATCATGCCGGACGTCGTAGGCATACAGACAATCCGGGATAGTATTCCTATCAAGACGGATGCTGGTGAACAACGCAGGCTTTCCACAAACCGTGATCTCTTCGAACTGATCAGCCATTGCATTAAAGAATGCCATAATCTTTCTCCTCCTTATAAGAAAAGAAGCAGGACAATCCACACGGACTGCCCTGCCATAGGGTTAGTTTTTCTTCGAGGGGCCGGTACCATAAGTGGGCTCGGGAGTCTTCTGAATCTCATCAAGAACGCTCTGAGTTTTCGGAGTCATGATAGGGATTTTTCCTTCCGTATCCTTATTCTCCGCAAAAAGAGACCACTTCTTTGTGCAGTCCCGTTCCATATCGGTGAACCACTCAGTCAACTCAGGATACTGAGTCAGAATGCGAGTACGAGTGATGTCCCGCTTGAAACTCTTCTCATAGAGTCTCCAGGAAACTTCGTCGCCGAAAATGGCAGCAGTCATAGCCTCCTTCGCACTTACAAGCCGCCGTTCCTCGGAGTCTTTTCTGAATTTTTCCCAGCGATCCGTTGCGGCCATGCATTCGCCAGCCGCAGGTTTGAAATTGAAGGTGGTCTTCATGAAGACGCCATCTTTCTGGGTGGGAGCAAGATCAATGCTGATGTCGTTGATGCTCGCGCAGGTTTCGAGATGATTGAAATGCTCGATTGCTTCCAGAATATGGCACAGATTGACATCAAAGTCTTTCGGCTGAATCATATTCGGAAGGACCATGGGATAGTACACCCGGAGGCTGATATTGATAGCATGACCATCATTCTCACCACGCAGGTCTTTCGTCATGGGAAATTCGAACGTGTTGACGATGTAGTCACGCTGGTACTGGTTGTATCTGCCATCCAGATGCATCTCTTGATCGAACTCGACCTGCTTCTCGTCGGGCTCATTGTCATCACACTCGCAATGGCAACCATCTGCATCGTAGAAGTAGATGTGGGGTAAGCCTTCCCAGACGATATCATAGTTTTTCTTACCACTGGAGGCTTCAGTGGTAAATTTCCACGCATGTTCGTTTGACATTTTATTTTTCCTTTCTCTTTTTAGTTTGACTGAAGTAGATAAATTCTACATTGGAATCACCTCATTTCTTTGATGCATATTAGTTATGCATCATTTTGATCTTTAACCTCAACACCTTCGAGGCTGTTGGTTAATAGATGCTTAAATTTGCTAGGACGGAATTCGGTTTCGCCATAAGGAGCAAACAGGAGATGACGGTCTCTCTTCCAATCATTCTTCTCACGAATAACGTGATCGCCGTCACGGCTAACGGAGTACACGATACCTTCAAATGGCATGGTTTCTGTCTTGATCATCTTTGCGAATTCATTCCATTTCTCAGGATCATCGCCAAGATATGCTTTGATATAATCCATGCTGGTGAATACGCGATTCTTCGCATAATACGCGGTATCATTTAGAATAAACGCATATTCCTTACCAGACGACATATCCTTCAGATAGAAACGGCTCACATAATTGAAGGGAACCTCAGCATTACCATTATACTTCTTAACGAAGTTAGCGATAACGTCATAGAACTCGCTGTTGTGGTTGATCGAATTGATCGGAAGGAATGCATCGCTGCAACGATCGCTAACAGCTTCGATGACATATACGGGTTTTCCATCTTTCGCGAATGTGATGGTACGACTAGCGATTGCATTGAATTGGATGTGCGCGAGCTCAATCATGTCGCTCATAATATAATCTCCTTTTGTAAGAATACGTGGATGTAGACGAAAGATAAATTCTACATTGGAATCACCTCATTTCTTTTCGGAGCATAGAAATTACTTCTTGCTCTTCTTCTTATCCTTCTTTTTGCCCTTCTTTGCCTTCTGGACGATATCGTCATCGAACTTCGGCTTCAGGGGGACATCGGCAACGGTCATATCCGTACGAGCAACGTACTGGATATGAGCCATAGGAGTTGCACCACCCTGATCATCCTTCTTGTGAAGGTCGATGTAGAGAGATACGATCTCATCAATGGGGATGCTGCTGAAGTCAATACGATTCAGCAGCGGCTGGAGCTTGCGCTTGACACTCTTGACCTCGGTGTCGGTGGAACAAGAGATCACATCGGTGATCGTGACGGTGGTTGCGAACGGAGCAACGTTGCTCACACGGCCATAGGGCATCAGGACATACACATCCGTTGCGCGGACGTTGAACATCGTCATGATGTTGTTTCCGCCGATGCGGTCGATCTGGTGGCTCTTGTGAACCACCTCATATCCTAAGTTCTTGATCTCAATCTTTTTACCCATTTTTCATTTCCTCCTTAAATTACATACCGGATTTGTAGCCTTCTGCGAGCAGAACGGCGTCACCCATCGGATTAGCCGGTGCAGCCTGATAGTTGGACTGAGCATTCTGCTCAATGGTGTTTGCGACTGCTTCCTTCAGAGCAGCCTTTTCGCGCTTCTTCTTGGATTTCATGATGAGATCGCTTTTGACAACGATCTTATCGCTGTTTTCCAAGCTGTCAGAGATCTCAACACGATCGCTGAAAATGTCAACGCAAACGGTGACAACTGCCGAAACATCGTTGTTCTCGATACCGGCCTTGATGCTATCCATGATGCAGGATACGCAGCTGAACATGGGATCAATGACGTCGATCATATTGAACACGTAATCGAGCTCAAGGTTCTTCCTCTTGTAACCATCAAATCCACGAAGGATGATGGATGCAGCACGGCCGGTTTCCTTCTCGCTGAAGAAATAGGACCGCGAGCAGAAGACATCGTTCTTGAACTCGCTGTAAGGGCCATCTTCGGTCAACTTGTGATCACCGAACGCCAGGCTGTAGCCCTTCTTCTTGCTGTACTTCACCTGAATGTATGTGGCCTTCTTATTATCGTGCTTACCCATTTTTCTTTTCCTCCATTTTCTTTTTCTTTTCGATCAGCTTCGTGTTGTAGTTCTCGTTGTAGTAGGGGCGGACGGTGTCTTTGCTGTTCCGATAGATATGAGTCGGCATCGGATTAGAAAACGTGCTGTTCATATCGTAAGGAAGGAACTGAAGGTGATAGTCGTTACGCCAGCGACTCTTGTCATAAGCGTATTCCGTCTCACCCTCAACGGTGGTATTGTGAAGGAAGTATACAGTACCTTCAAACGGCTTGCCACTCTTGATCTGCTCAGCAAAGACGATCCAGTCGTTCACATCAGACCCGAGATATGCGGTCAGGATCGTGAAGAGGCTCGGCTGATAGATGCTTCCATGCTCGCCAGTCACAGCGTTCATGATGAACGGATAGCAGTTGTTGGTTCCCTTTTCGGAATCACTGTCCGTCATGTAGAACCTGTGGCACTTGAAAGTGGTGTCAATGCAGTCGTTCTCTTTCAAGAACTTCTCGATCTCCTCCTGATACTTCATGTGCTTAACACCAACCGACCAAACGAGATAATCGTCCGGACGAACACCGTCACCAAAGATGCTGTACATATGCTTTCCGTTGGGAGTCATAAAAACGAGCTCGCAATGAGTAACGATCATGTGCTCAGCATCTGGTTTGATAGAATATTCCATTTTCTTTTCCTTTCTCTTTGAAATTTCGGTTTCTTTTCATTGGCTGCTAAAATAGTGGATTCTACATAGTATTTCCACCTCCTTCTACTGATATAATATATAACTATAATTTGTGATTGAATATCTTACTCCGCTTTATCAGTGTGGCTATCCCAAGCCCACTCATATTCACTCTTAAAGCCGTAAATGTCATTTGGATCGAAATCGGCGTACGAGTAATTTCTATCACTGGCAGTGAAGATAAGATGCCGAGTTTCTTCAGGTACCTTTTCGTATGTACCAAATCCAGTTTTCAAAGAACAGACGACCTCATCATGAAATACTCCACCGGATGTAATATTATTAACGAAGGATTCTGCTTTACCGGAATCCGAGCCGAGATATTCAGCAAGCATACTGATCGAATCATAGTGACGATCATCAAAATCACCGAAACCACTGTCGATCATGACGAACGTTTTGAAGGTTTCGTTGCTGTTGTTGACGAAAATGAACGTCCGATAGAAAGGCTGAACCTTATTGACAAGATGACCAGATGTCAGATCACGAATGATGCTGGAATACGCCTTTAATCTACTAGGTAACTTCGTCAGGTCATTAGTATCAATCCGCCTGTCGGACTTCATCTGGCCATCTGTACCAATCAGATAATGGCCTCCGTTAATGACAAACTTAATATTGCTGGTAAGCAGAATGGATCCTTCAGAGAGCTGAGAAGTCCGCTCAATTCTCTTGGTTTCAGCTGTATTTTCCTTATCCATTTTAATTTCCTCCTAGATTTTTTACTTGGAATATACGGGTAGATTATATATTATACCATCCTTTCTTCATGGGTATAATATATCATTTAAGTTTTGATTGATTAGATATAATCATTTGGAATATTTTTCTTGACTCCTTCTCTCCAATTATGCTGTGCAGAATAGATACCGATTGTCTTTCTATCATACGTAATGATGATAGACTCAGTATTGATGACATTAAGATGAATGAAATGCGTTCGATTTGGCTCAATTTTCTTATCTTCGATATCAAAAGATTCGTGCACGATATTATAGATAGAGCCATAAACATCGTTGTTGTCGCATTCCGTGATATTACAAATGAGATTATTTAAGTCGATATCATTGAAGGTGTGACCATCATCAAATGCAAGATTCTTCGGATATGATGTAAAAACACCGATAAAGAATCTATCTTTGGGAATATAGTATTTCTCACGGATCATATATACAGAATCTCGGAATGCTTTGAATTTCTCCAGTCTCATTTCAGGAGAATCTACTGAGACCATCAAGCTCATATTATAGCATTCAGGAGATGATTTCATCACATACATGCCACGAGCGTTGTATAGGTTATTTTCTGCATTATTTTTATCAGCAACATCATTCTCAAGAAAAGGGATAGCATAACCGCTAAATGTCTTATCGTTATTGATAACGAACGTGAAATTTTTGCGAGAAATAAAGATAACGCATCCAATAACCTTATACTCTTTCTTGTCAAGTTCCTTCATGTAAGCAATGAAATTTCTGCGAATACTAAAGTATGGGTCATCCGCTCGATTACTACACATGATGGAATATATGATGTTTTTCGTCGTTTGAACCATAAACGGATCACGCTTCGGATATATGACATCAACCATGAGATGAAGGCCAGGAGAATCTATAATCTCTTGATCTTCCTTACTCTCTGAATGATACATCCGCTCAGCTACTTCAACCATTTCACTAGCAAAGCGCTCATTATTCGGCCATGCCAATGCAAAAGGATATTGCTCGTCCGGAAGTTCTCCATCAATATAATGAAGATTTACTTGTGTACCGTCACAATCAAGAATGGTATGAGGCATATATTGCTCCTTTCTACAAAAAAAGAATCCACTCGTTAGACTCTAATCTAGGATTTCTAACGAGTGGATATTGTGTTTATAACGTGCAGAAGTTATAGAAATCAATCATCTGGGACTTCTCAATCATGAAGTACGGATTCAGCAATCCGCTATCACGAGAGATAATCATACGAGTAACAGGGTCGAACTTCCGGAACGCATGCTCAAGTTCCTTATTCATGATGCCGATGATATTCAAAATATCGCCATCGAAGTCTGCATTCAAACCAGGAAGGACAGACAGCGGAACCGAGAGTGTAAAATCAGTCACGTCCTGCTTTACCTTACGAACTTTCATCAGCAAGATGCTGTAGTAGTTCAAGGTCGGGTTACGGTTGATAAGGATCCTCGGCTGCTCTTTTGCAATGATGAAGTTCATCACCTCATAGATGTGCGGATTGAACTTATATGCATCCTGATATTCCTGCCAAGCCTGTGTCAGAGAGATATCATCCATCACCATCAGATAGTGGATGATCTTAAACTTAAACAGCTCAAGGAAGGTGTTGTAGGAAAGATCCACTTCAGAGTCACGAAGTTCCGGGTTCGGAATAATGACGTTACGAGAAGTATAGTTCAACGCGCCGCCAAGAATCTGACCACGAATCCATCCATCCTTACCGGTGATAAATTCGAAGTTCGTTGCCCAAAGCTTATTGACACGATACTGAATGCGAGACAGGATGAGAGCACGATCAATCTCTGTGCTTCCTTTTAACTTTTCAGACAAAGTAAACAGAGGATTCACGTGCTTGTCGATCGTGTTGAAGTAATAGGTGTCGGTAGTTGCACTCTGAGGACGAAGAAGCGTAGAATAGATAGGAATATGAGAAGTAAAGACCGAACTCTTTTCAGCAAGAAGCCGATCCAGCTCATCCGCTTTTCCTTTCTTCTTCATCTTTGCGAACTCGATAATCTCCTCAAAATGCTCCCGAAATTCCACGAGGCCAATGCCAGCAAATCCGCCAGTTGCAGCCTGTTCATCGGGATCAATGAAACGGGTACGATTACCGTTTACATCAACCTGATACTTATCGTTGATGATGGAATCCAGCATGCCTTTCTTCATACAAGAAGCGAGCTTCTGATAATAGAAAGGATTGAGGATGTAGTTACCACCAAGACTAATCCAACCGGTGAACTCAATATTGGTTCCCTGATATTCAACCTTGGTTCCACAGAGAGGGCAAGTCTCGCCCTCAAACAGCTTACCCTTGAACTCGCCACACTGACAACGATAGCGCTCAATGAACGCGTTCTCATCTTCGTAGTTTGTGCCGTACAGAATCGACCGTGCACCATAGAGGCTCTTCTGCTTGGTATCGTCAAGCTTGACGACTGCGGGCTCCGTAATGGTGAAGCCATTATTCGTAATGATGTCTTTAAGGTACTCAACATCCCAGTTGATGCGTCTCACGCGAACTGTATGTTGCTTGTGATTTTTAGCCATATTGCGCAACCTCCATATTGGGTTTCTTTCGCATAGGTCTTGAATATGCGAATTACCTGTCTGTCAGAATGATTATTCTTTTTCAGTCTTTTCAACGTAGAGTTTGCCCTCTTTCACAAGATGGTTGAAGGGGTCGCACATCGTGGATGCTAAGAAGTCACACCGCTCATTTTCAGCTTGACCAGCATGTCCTTTCACCCAGCTAAAAGTAACTTTATGATGTGACTTTGCTTCTAAGAGTCGCTCCCAAAGATCCTGATTCTTTACAGCGCCGCCTCCGGCAGTTTTCCATCCATTGGAAAGCCACTTATCAACCCACTTCTGACGAAATGCATTGACCACATAAGACGAATCTGATACAACGGTGACCTCGGACGGATGCTCGAGAGCTTCAAGACCTACGATAACTCCCATGAGTTCCATACGATTATTGCTGGTTCTCGGATGGCCACCAGCAAACTCTTCGATGGACAAAATGGAGTCATCGTCATTATACAGCTTCACAATTGCTGCATATCCTCCAGGGCCAACAGGATTCTTTTTTGCTGCGCCATCCGTATAAATTTCAGCCTTCTGATACTTCATTTGGATCAACCTCTCTTACTTCGATATCCACATAAACAGGTGTAGCCGCTTTTCCACAGCGTTCGCATCGCATTCCAGTAATTAATGGACCATGGAGCGCTCCGCAATCGCATTGAATCATCGGCTGTAGTAAACCACCGAATGTGCCATCCGTAATTTTTAATAGAACTGATTCTACTTTCATATTATTTCACTTCCTTTCTTTTTTATTGAGAAACCTTTCAGATGTCTCACTATTATAACATATCAACCAAATGTCATTTAGAAATCTATGATAAAAATTACTCTATACTAAATTTAGATAGGAGGCAATGATATGGGAGCAATAGATGAGTTAGTGAGAGAGAATAATATGAAAGATCGGGCGATTGAATATCTCAAAAACAAAATCTATGAATGCGAGAATGAGAAAATTAGTTCTATCACTTCAGATATTCCAAAATTTGAAGGGATTGATGGATACCAAAATTCTCTTTATGATTTCAATCTATCTCAGAGATTGGATGCGTGGTTTGCTCATATGGAGGAAGTCACGGATAAAAAGCTTCGTTTAATTACGAGGACTCAGTTCTTTGATCGAATCTTGATTCTGTACCTTAACGAGTATTGCCATAAAAAATAAAGGATATTATATCACGATGGTGTATAAAGATAATATCAATGGCTTTATGGGAACACTCGCACAGAAAGAACAAGATGAATTCGCCATTATTCCTACACTGGACGGAATGTGGCTTGGCTGTACGAATCTTAAAGACGCATTGATTCGATATGGCGAAGAAGCAAAACGTCTTGCATTCACAACAGCTTGGACAAGCGTACAACTTGATCCACAGACAAAACTTGATGTAAGTATGAATCTTATCAAGAAAGATAAATAAATTTGAAGTGCTATGGAGAATTGATTTTCTTCCATAGCACTTCATTTATCGTAAAAGACAGTAGAGTAAGCCTTTATTATAAAAGAAAGGAGAGATTACAATGGCATTTTTAATCAATGAGCAAAAATTTGTCGATGATAATGCGTTCAAGTTTGAGAATAGACTTAATTCTCAAGTGACGCGTTTTCTTGATAAGTCGCCTGTTTTTGTCACATACTATCACGTTGATTCAGATGAAACCACAACAGATGGTGGTTTTAAAGATGTGAATGCTCTTTGGGGTAAAGATTCTCCTATCAAATATAAAAAGATTGAGAATCTTCCTCTGTATGGTTTTGATTCCGTGCAGCTGAATCTTCAGGATACTGATCAAGGTCTTGATACAGAATATTCTGGAGATGCTATTCTTCTTCCGAATACAGTCAAACCTCTTCAGAATGATTTCTTTACTGTAAATCATGTAAAGGGAGTTTTCTTATTCAGAGTTACTCAGGTCGATTATGATACGATTAGACCTGATAATTTCTATAAGATTACTTACCGTATTGAATCTCTTGAAAATGAGGTTCTGGAAGATATCAATAATCAGGTAAATGAGAAATTTACTTGTATCTTACAGAATGTAGGAAGTACGAATAACTGCATCATCGAGGAAAGCTATTTCGAGCAGCTTCAGAAGGTGAATGCTTTATATTCTGATATGGTAGAAACCTATAAAGCAATCTTCTATAGTGGTCGATATAATTGCTTCCTTGGTGAGACAGCAGTTGGCATGAAAATCTATGATCCTCTGCAAGCTGTGTTTATGAATAAGCACAAGCTACTTACAAGAGAGGATAGCTATCAGACAACACTTCTCAGTGAGATGTTTACTGATCCGAAGAGAAAAATCAAATACGAGAGAAGTATTTATCGGTTCTTTGAACGAAGAGATTTGAAGACTATTTCAAATTTCAAATACTATCTCTATCCTGGTACCAATAAGAAAGATTCTGCTTTCTATTATTGGCAGGATGATTCTATTCTCTACGTCGAAGTTCCTGAGAAACCTATTTTTGATCAAAAAGCTCCCAATGAACTTCTTCCGAATCGGATCGTTGCGAACTTCAAGATGAATGGTCCTGAGATTTCTCCGTACGTTGATCTCATGCAGAGATTTGTACGTGGGGAAGAAATTACCATCTATGACATTCCTCTTGAGCTGAATGAAGAACTTCTTAAGCTTGACGCAAATGAAGAAGTCTTCTTCTTCACTCCCATTTTACTTTATATCATTAAAACCGTCACAAATGATTTCCTTCAGCAAAAAAAGAAGGAAACCTTATAAAAAAATCCACAGAGAGACTCATAATAGAATCCCTCTGTGGATTTTTATCGGTTAATTCATGTGGTCGGTATCGTCCTGGAAAGCAGGAGTCGTATCATACTCCGACTTATCCGGGCCAACCACATAGCTGTTTGTCTTAAGCTCTTCCATAACGATTTGCTTAAACTTGTCGGCATCAATGATGCCTTCTTTTGCAAGAACTTCTTTCTCGACAGCTTTCTTGCGCTTTACCAGCATCAGATCATACTCGGTACCCATGTAATCCTGATCGTCAATGGTTTCGATCTTGATATGACGATCATCATATTCACGGATAGAGTCGCCATCGTCGATGAAGTCAACTTCAATACCGAGACTCTTCAGGTATACGGCAAATATCTCGTTCACACGAGAAGTGTAAGTCTTGCTCACCTTAAACTGGTCTTTACCAGTAATCAGGCCATTTGCAAGATCACGACGACCCTTTGCGGATGCACGATACATCAGATTGAAAATCTGAATATCTTCCGGATCCATGCCGATAGAGAAGTTCAACGTCTCAAACTCGCCGAAGCGAATCGGAGTAGAAGAACGAAGCTCTGTGAAGTTCTTATTGCGGTAACTTCTTTCAGGAAGACCTTTTGTGTTGATAGAGCCAGTGCTACGGACAGAGAAACCTTTACGGGAAGTCTGCTTCAGCTTCAGAATATACATCTCACCAGCATACATGGGATGGAGCATCTTGATAGTACGGCCAAACTTGTTGATGTACATATCGTACGGAGTTAAGAAATCGTACTTCTCATAGATCTTCAGTAGACGATAGAAGATAGGCTCATCTTCCCACATCGGCTTCTGATGAATATAGATGTGGTCGTCCATAACTTGCTGGATATATGCATCCTTCTCCTTGTTGGACAGCTTGTCATAAACAGCTTTCATTTCGTCATGCTGCTTGTGGTTAAAGTCGTCAATAATACCAAAGAGAAGTTCTTCCCTCTCTTTCCGAGTCTTTCTCATCTTCATCTGAGCTCTCACCTTATTGCAGATGAAGTTCATGGTGATTTCGAAAATGGGGAATGCTGTGGTGCGGTTGATGATAGCCAGCACGTTGAACAGCAGATCAATGGTAACCTTGTTGCCATTATCGTCGTAATAGAACGGCATTTCATCGTCCGGACGGATAGCAGAGATAACAGATTTGTTACCGTAACGGCCAGTAATCTTCTGACCGATATCTGCTCTCACAACACCCTTGACGGTAATCTCGATTTTCACGTTGGAGAACAGACTATCCTGATCTTTCCAACGCTTATCTTCATCAAGGAACTCGATAGCACGCTTATAGAGATAATTGATTTCCTTCGAGTATTTCTCTCCAGAATCAAAAACCATTTCGCATGCTTCTTTAATTCCTTGATAGTACTTCCGCTGGCTCTTCAGATATTTGAGAATCTGATGAGTAAACGGAGTATCTTCGATATCGGGATTATTGCAGTATACGGTGATATCAACGACCTGACCTTTCTTATAGTAAGAAACATCACTTTCTCCAGAATGAGTCAGAGAGTCATCCTTGAACTCACTGAGAAGCTGCTCTTTCGAAAGAGTACGCTTTGCAGCGACTTCGCCAGTAGAGAACTCACCGATATCCGGGAAAGGCTTATACTTCTTTCCTTTGCCATAAAGGTTCAGAAGGAAGTCATTGTCGTTGACACCAATAGAGACCGTATTGATCTCGATGGACTGAAGCCGGTCGTGAAGACTTTGGGAAATAACGCAAGCATCTTCAGACGTGTAGGATTCCGTAGTGTACATGATGGGCACGTTGATACCGTACCCATAGTTCATGGAATCATCATACGAACGAGATTTCTTAATTACGGTTCCTTTAGGGACTTCATCTCCAACTTCGAGGCTATCCATGTAGTCGTTATTGTACTCATAACCGAAGACTTCGGTCAAAGATTCAGAATCGCAACGACTCCACGCCTCATAATACTTTTTCTCTTTATCGTAGACGAAAAGGGTATACGTTGTCGGGTGGTCGATGATGTCTTCATACTTAACCACCTTATCTACGACCTCGTAGTTCCCTTTTGCCTGCTTATAGCCAGTCGAATAACGACCGACAACATTTTCGCCATTGGTAAATACTGCCGGAAAATCCGGGTTCAGCAAGTTCACGACCTGGCGTTCATGCGAAGTAAACATAATAGATCGCATGGAGGAGTTGTACTGGGGCATACCCAGCATCGTCATGCCGATAAGACTATTCGAGCCTTGCAACTCTTCGTTGGCCTTAAGCAGCATTTCCTTATTGGAATACTTTACATTTTCTGCCATTGTAAAACCTCCAGATTTTATTTTGACGCTATCGTGAGAAGCAGATTCCAGACTACTACTCACGAAGGTATAACATATCATTTCAGCAATGCTTTGATATTTTATGCCCATTATCTTAAACGTATCCAGGAATATAGAATCTAAGGTTCTCGGTCACAGAAAATTAATCTATTTTTTGGAAGGAGAAATCATATTATGTCAAAAAAATACGGTGAAGATTTCATTGGTAAAATTTTTCCTCTGGTTGCCCCATTCACGTCAAATGGATTTATGAACTACAAAGCACTTCGTGTTCTGAGAGACTATCCATTTGATAAAGATGAATTGGATAAGTTGGTTGGCAAAACAGTTAGTCCCATTAGTACCAATGATATCTTTGGAACGAAGAAGTACTGCATCATTGATCCAGATAGAAAATATGGTGCATTGTATGATGTCGGTACAACAGAAAATGGAAAATATATCATTGCCTGGAATAATTTCCAGGATGGAACTGTAATTGCATGGATTGATCCTTATACTTATATCATCACGGAGATGAAATTCTTTGACGATGACGACATCGACATGTTTTACGGAATCATGTTTGATTATGATCCAAATGATAAGCGTCCAGGACATGACATTCGTGAAATTTTCAGTCAATGCTCATATGGCGTTCGTAATTTCATTCGATGTGGTGGTGGATATTACGCTTTCGTGTATGATGATGTCGTGTTTGAAATTCGACCCGTTATCTCTTTGGCTATGTCGTGCGAAGCAAGCCGAAATAATAACGATGGTAAATACGTAATTGGAATTAATAAAAGTTCCCATAGTGATATCATCTATCATAATCATAAAAGCCAGGTGGATATGATTCAATATTCTACATCTGGAATTAATTACCGTCTCGTGGAAAATGTCAGAAATTTTGACGTTGAATACGTTGATGATACGAATCTTTTCATGAAGCGTTCTTGGCCTACCATGTTCCAATATAACACTCCAGAAGATTTTCTTGCTGTGTACAATGACGTTGCAACAGCAGAATTCGTTGAAGGTAAAGTTTCGGCGATGAATGGCGTTCGAAACGAGTATGATCCGAGTTGGTGGGTCGATGGATATACTATCATGAATATGCGTACGTGCCATGGTATTTATCATGACATTTATATTCTTGATCCGAATCATAACGTCTATAAAGTGGTGAATCATAAAGACTTGATTCCTAGTGATAAATGGGTCGCTATCCGTAAAGTCAAGAATTCTGGTGATATATTATATTGGTGAATTACAAGGAAGGCGAAGTGAAGTAACCTTCCAATTTTGTATGATCCTCAAAGATGAGAGAGGATCGAAAGGAGTTCACCATGACGTACGATGAAAAAAATTGCCTGAAGGAGATTTACATCAAGGCGGTCGTCAAAAACGAGCGTGCTAAGGACGACTTTGTAAAAGCACGCGAGCAGCATAAGGCTGTGCGCCACAAGAATCTTCTCTATAGCATCGCCACAGCACAAGAATGTGCTCTGGTGGATGTGATGGTAGCGTTTTTCGACGACGCCACCATCGACCAGTTCGAGGATGAGGCCAAGGCAATGTATAAGGCCGATCCGACTGTGTTCGCGGAGGACTGATTCAGTCCTTCAATTTTGCGTTTCCAAGAGAAAAGGAGAGAATTATCATGAAGAAAAAGCAGATGAAGAAATATGCTCATGAGCTTCTTAAGTCCATGAGCTTCCGGAGCGATGCCCGTGACATGGGCTATCCCCACTATAAGAAGACGAGAGCACTTCCCATCAAGGGCAAGCGTGCTCGCCGAATTATTGTGGACGAGGTCATTGATTATATCGACGGCCACATTCGCCCGCTCTCGTGCTATTACGATAAGCACGAGCGTGTCTTCAACAATAGCACCACATACTATGTGGATTGCTATGTTGGGGACAGGTTGATCCCCAACGAGTTCTTGATTCATGAGCTGATCAAGAACGAGTGGGCCCAGCCCAAAGAGTCCTGGAACGTTGAGGGAAAGACTGTATATAACAGGCCGACCTCGTACAACCCGTACCCCAACTACAGGGACGAGCTGGACTACAACTGGCAGGCCGAGCGCAGGCACGCCCCGACAGGGAAGGATTACTTTGTCTGTGGTGATTTCGATCACCACTTCCGTTTCCCTGGTTCCGAAGAATCCGGAGTCTGGGGCTGTGGCTGGGAAATGTGGTACAGCCACGGAGACGCTTGGCGTCAGGGAAACCTCGAGGTCTACGATCAAGGCGAATGGCACAAGGTCGTGGGCGACGTCAAGCATATCAAGACGCGTCCGGTTGACTGATAGGTGGAAATGATTTTCCACCTTGCGATAGTGGCCAGTCACTCTAATCTGGAGAAAGAAGTATACTATGAGCAACATCATCAATTGCACCCCGCACGCTATTTCCTTTGTCGACGACGCCGGCAAGGTCATCCGCGTGGTTGAGCCCTCTGGCATTTTGCCGAGGGTTTCCTCCACTATTTCCGTCGTTGGGGATATTGATGGTATCCCCGACGAGGTCACAACTTACGGGCAGGTCGTTGATCTGCCCGAGAAGCAGGACGACACCATTCTGGTCGTCTCAGCGATGGTGGCTGCACGGCTGCCTGACCGCGACGACATCCGCATTCCTGGCCGCCAGGTCCGGGATGACAAGGGCCGCATCATCGGCTGCAAGTCTCTGTCGAATCCCAACGGCGGGATTCGCTGAGGCTTAAGGCCAGTCCGCTTATATCATCATAATCTGAGACGGTATGATTTACCGTATACTCTCAGATTATGATGATATATTATACACGTGAAGAAAGAGAAGGAATAGAAATGCAATCGGTATTTCACCTTCTCTTTCTATGATCCATAATAGGAGGTATGAATTATGGATAGCAAGACCACCATCACCACCACCGTCACCACCACCAAGGGAAACAAAGAGTACAACGCAGAAGAGACCAAGGCTGCACTTTGCAAGAATGTGAAGCGCGCAGCGGTCGGCACGTCTGTTGCTACCGCTGCAGTCTTGACCCGCAACATTGCCTCTGGCTACGCGCTCGGTTGCGCGTACAATGGCCGGAACAAGGCCAGCAGCCGTGCGATGAAGATCGCTGCAGCAGCCGACTGCGTTGCAGTTGGTGCTGTGGTTGTCACCGCAGTGACCGCATCCTGCGCCGCTTATGAGGCGGCAACCATGTACGAGAACTTCGAGATCCAGTGATCGCTCGAAGTTCTCCCTAGCACCGAAAAGAATCACTAAAGTACCTGATGAAGATTAGAGGATGCTTCATCAGGTACTTATTTTTGTATGATCCTCAAAAAGATGTACTATAGGAGGTACACAACTATGTTGAATCTCATGAAGAAAAAGACCGCTAACGAGAAGACCGCCATCCAGATTACCCCGAGCCAGAAAGCAACTACCACTGTTGCGAACGTTGCTGGCAAGGTCAAGACCGGCGCATTCGGTGTCGCAACCGGCGCCGGAATCGCGGGCACGATGATGCTCCAGAATGAGAAGGGCATCCGCAACCGCAAGGCTCGTGAGGCGTATCACAAGCGCGTCGAGCAGGTCTGCACCGTCGCCGTCGGTGCAGCGATCGTCGGTGCCGGCGCTGCAGTAGTCCAGAGCATCTTCGATCCCATCGTTGACGTAAGTATGCTCGAGATTGAGCCGGCTGCATATGTCGAGCTCAATGATAAGGGGTCCGAGATTCAGGAAGCCCGGGAAGCTGCGCAGAATTCCAACGCAGCTGAGCATGTCGAGGATGAAGGCGCTGCCGAGGATGACAAGGCTGGTGTCGTTCCTGAACAGAATGCCGAGCAGCCTGCAGAAAAGGTCGTGGCTGAGATCGTGCAGACTGAGCAGCCTGCATCCGCACCCAAGGTTGCTGAGAAGCCGATTGTGGAAGCAACAGCTACTGAGGTTCAGACCGAGGCACCTGCAGATCCTGCACCTGTTGCACCTGCTGCTGAGCAGCCCACACCTGCTGAGAAGACTCCCACCGCACCCGCAGAGCAGAATCATGTTGATCCTAATGCAGGGAAGCCTGCTGACTCTGCATCCGCTGCGCAGACCAATCAGGGTGACAACGCTCAGCAGCCCAAAAGCAAGACTGGCAAGCAGCAGCCCAAGGACAACGGCCAGAATGGGAACAACAAGAATGCCAATGCAGCAAAGTGATGCAAAGGCATTCAAATCCGAATACGTACTAAGCTTTGGATGCTTAGCACGTCCACCATAAGAATGACAGGGCAGCAATAGTTGCTCTGTCTTTTTTTGCATATATTTCGTTTATATATTATAATAGTAAGATCATTGGAATATCGGAAGGAGGTTATTATTTCTATGATCCGGAATCATTACAGACAAATAATTCTATTTGAGGTGGTGATTCTTTCCGTGTACATACCGATCCATATCAATCTCAATCTTCCTCTAATAGCAGTTATAATTTTCGTACTCGGTGCTGTGAATATGGCAATTCTTTCAAAAGTTTGTAAAGTCAAAGCAAAGCATTCAACTAAGGTGTACTCAGGAACATGTGTCTTCCTCATCTTATTTTATGCACTTCTTTGGATTCTTACAAATATGATTGAATAAGAGTGTGGATGTGGTGTGATATCCCAGTAGGTCAATTGATTCGATCTACTGGGATATTCAAAGCTATTATTGGAACGACTAATTTATAGTGAAAGGATGTGAAACCACATGGATGTCGTGGAAAGTTTGGAACTTGGAAAGCCTTATTTGCTTCGCGTTACAGACGGTAAAAGAACATGGAAGATTCCCGCATACGAGGTGATGGATAAAACATTGAGAGCAATTGTTTTTGATCCAAAAAGCAAGAAACTCAAAAGCCTCGATGATATCGAAAGAGATGTCCGATTCAATGTAAAGTTATCCATTAAGATGCAGCATAATATCTTGCATCGAGCGCGAGATGGCATTTATATCATTCATCTCAGATGTGCACCAGCAGCTCCTGAAAAATACAAGGAGCTTGTTGGAGAGTATGTCTTAGCATACAATCAAAATCTGTTTTTAAAGATCAAGGAGAATGAAAATGGCTAATAATAAAAGTGTGTACCAGCAGACGACGAACGTCAGCATTCCGAAGAGTCGTCTTTTGGACATTGCTGCCGACGAATACTTCGGTAAGAAGACTTACAAAGTTCTTCTTTGCCTGTTCACCGAGCTGAATGGCTTCGATCACAATCTTTTGAAGAGAAGCCCGGATCCTCTCAACTTTAAGAAGATTGACTTCAAGGCAATTGCTCAAACGGTTGGTCTTTCTAAGGACGAGGTGAAAAAGTGCGTCAATAATCTGGTTGACTGGGGCTATGTGGAAGAGGGTTGCTCTGACACTGTCAATGATGGCTATCGCTTCACGTTCTGAAAACAATAGCCTAAGCCCTTTTAGAATACAAAAAGAAAGGAGACGTGTATATGTCTAAGAAGAATCGACCGAACACTGTTTCGGCCGCAATCTCCGAGGAAGCAGCAAACACTGAAGTTGAACTCACTCCTGTGGAAACCTCTGTGGAACCTATGGCTGAGACTGAACCTAAAATGGTTGAAGTCAGCGGCGGTTTAGCAAATCCAGAAGTTCTCAATAAATGGGAGCCCATCAATGTTCCTGCTGCAGATCCTATAGTTGATATCAATCGTCATATGGAAGAGATCAATTCATCTCCCATTGAGATTACGACCCAGGATCATGTTGAGAAGCTCAAAGACGATATCATCGCGATTGAACTGATTCCCGGTAAGACGGTAAAGATCCGTCCGGGTACCAAGAAGACCTATACTGGTCTTGACCTTCCTGAATTTGCACTTCGCAATACCTACAAGGTAGAGAAGGTCATCGGCGATCGTGTCATCGTCAAATCTGGGTTCTACCAGACCGTTGTCAGCAAGAGTGATTTGGTATTTGCTGACTAACCATAAGTTAGGTTCGTATGAGTATTTGGTATAAGCATATTAGACATATCTGATTCTCTCAGAGTCTATATGCTTATACCAATTTTTACTCATAGCAACACACATGGCAATAGAAATACGAGGTGTACCATGATTGTATTTACTTTAAGTATTATTCTTGCTTGTCTTTTCGTGTTTACCGGCAAGCACAACACTGGAAAACATGCGCGTCAGAAGGGCTATAAAATGAGCGCTACCAATATGCTCATTGGCGTTCTGACTTGCGCTGTTATCTGTTCCACTTTCGTTATGGTGAGTGGTTACATTACTCCCGCTATTGAAGATGATTTTGAAATCACCGCATATGCAGATGGCGGAGAGTATTCATTCAACCAGATGCTAACGACTCTTGTTGCAAAGCTTGATAGCTATAAGATTGGCAAGAGTGAAGTCCCTGAGGTTGAAACGATTGACAATAAAGAGACCCTTGACGAAGAAGCTGGCGTAATTACAGCTGTTCGTGATGAATCCGTCGCATATAATGAAGACGGCGTTCCTGTTGAGACTCCTCCGTGTCTTGGTTCTTTCGTTGACTCTACGAGCGTTCCCGAAGTAACTGAAAATGCTACTCCCGCGGAAAAACCTGTGGCAGTCGCAAAAACGATTAGTACCACGACAACCAAGAAGTCAAAATATAACTTGTCTGAAGCCGATAAGGTTGCCCTCCAGCGAGTGGCTCTGGCTGAAGCAAAATGTGATGGCGTGAAAGGTATGGCTCTCGTTATGAAAGTCATTCTGAATCGCTATGACTCCCCTAGATTCCCGAATTCTGTGATGGCTATCATCACACAGAAGAATCAGTTCTCTACCTATTATAACGGCACCTATGCAAAGGCAAAACTTTGTGACGAAAGTGCTCAGGCATTGGAATTGGTTCTGAGCGGTTGGGATGAATCAAATGGTGCTCTGTATTTTGAGCACAATCCCAATGGCAAGGCTACCTGGCAGAGAAAACACCTGACGCAGTTATTTACTTATAAAGGTCACACCTTCAGTAAGTAATTTCGTCGAAGTACATTTAAGACACGTTGAAGAATATCTAGCATAAATTCTTCAACGTGTCTTTTTTATATTTAAAAGGCTAGATGAATACCATCTCCTTTTTCAATGATATATTATATCTATATATCAAAGAAAGGAGATGGTATTCATGGTTACTCACTACAATGATATCCTTGCTGAGATTAATAGCCACATCGAAGGTAAGGTATACCAAAGAGTCGAGAATGCTAATGATGCTACGATTAACTATCGACATTATGGCATCAAGACAAAATCCGAACCTGTTCGACTAATCTCGAATATCTAGTAGGAGGAAAGGAAGGTTGGAAATGGATACAACAGATCCAGCCTTTCTTTTTTGTTGGGCAGTGTTTTGATATCCATTTTCTAAGAGACGATAGAATATGAAAGGATGTGTTGCTAAAATGACTGTATTTTGTACGTTTAAGTTAGCAGAAAAGAGCTACGATCATCTGTTGGATAAAATCTTTCTGCACCGAGAAAACGCTATCCAGGAACTCTATAAAGAGAAGAAAAGAATCATTGCAAAAAATCCTCGAAGAACGGCAATCTGTGAAATGGAGGCTGTCGTTGACGAGGAAAAGATGATGTGCTATACCGTTTATAATTACAAGAACGGTGAAAAGAAATCTAATACGGAATTTCCTGATATGATGATTAAAGAGATTCCACTGGAGGATACCATAAATGAAACGTAAAGTATATGCGTTATTCATTGTGCCCGGCCAAGCAATCAATAAACTGGATCGAATCTATTTTACAAGAGAAGATTTGATTGCTCGGCTTAAAGAAATGAAAGCCGAGTATTATAAGAAATATAACCCGGATTTCATGAAGGAGAAAGTATACATTGATTATGATCATGATAGCAATATTCGGCTTCGTCGTCAAGAAACGGTGATGGTTGCTGGAACTGAGTGGCTTAAAAGAACCACACTCGCATTTTCTGAAATGGTAGACTTGGAAGGAGATATTGAAAAATGGCTGGAAAAATGACTATGGATCCCGGTGAAGATGCTCCCGATTACATCTATGGCATTGAGATTCGTCTTGATGGCGGTATCACTTATACCGAGAATGATCACTATCGGAGAGTGGAAAGAGCAAGGGAACGTCTGAAAACCGTTGCAGACATGAATAAGAATCTTTCTTACGACCATCGTAGTGATGATTTCTTTCATCAGGAATGGTTCACTCTGAGTCCTGATGGTAAAAGAACTAAGCACTGGTGCGTTGGCACTGTGAAGAGATTTTCTCTCTGGTAAGGACGCAAATATTGAAAGGACTGATGCAAAATGGCTCCTACTGCAACCGTATATGCAATCTTTAAAAAGAAGGAATCTTTGGATGGAAAGTATGCTCCGAAGTATTCTTTCGTCTATTCCACTTTTTGGCTGAAAATGCCATTAGCAAGACTCTATTTCAACCGTATCATGATGGAAGCTGCCGATAAAGAATGGAAGCTTTTTTCAAAGGGTATTAAGCGTTACATTATCGGTCATAATGACCACTTTACCGTTGTATTTAGTGATCAGGATGGCAAGGAATTTCGGAGAGACACCTACACGTTTGTGCAGGTTGAAATATCGTGGCCGAATGCAGTGAATCTCCGGAATATGTCTGGGCACGTAGTGTGCGAACTGGATGAGAATGAGATTCCTCATGTTGTTGCATACTATGGAGTGAGGAAAACCTATAATTCTTATCACAGCGGAAAGAGTGTTCGGTATTGCTTCAATATTGATTTGGATAAGAATGGTAAGATGACATTCCATCTTTGATATATTAAAAAGGAGGGCTTTAATGAAATGATTAAACCTATTAACGAGGAATCTCCTCAAGCATATGAGGCTGTTCGCCAATTCGAATTTGAGCAGCTCTTTCAGTGCATTTATCAATGCGGCAATTCTTGCACGAATCACATTTCTTATTCTATCAAAAATGGCGAAGACTACCACATTGATAAGAACGACCACTATCTTCGTGAGAATCCTGCTCCATGGGCTGGGTCTAAGCCTATCGTTGATCTTGCAAGAGAGTTCCAGTTCGATAAGGGCCCATATCTGAAGATAAACGTGTACCTGATTCACCATTACTACCTTGCATTTGTTGCGTATGACTCTCGTACATTTTCAATCAAGGAAGCTCAGGTAATTCAAATTACATCGCTTAGAGATCTTATCAATCGCCTCATCAATGCTGGAGCACCTTGCGAGGCTTGTGATTATCTTCTTTCCAATCTTATCACTAAAGATCTCGAGCCTGTAAAGTACATCAGGATGTATACTCAGTATGTTACCGTACCGGGTGGCCCTGTTACTGAGACGATTGGAGACACTTATACTGAAAGCGAAGCAGAGTGTGCTCATATTCTGGATAGCTTTGAAAAGACATTTAAAGCGAATCCGGAAACGTTCGTCCATGTTGAACGTACTGACCCTCTTCATCTTTTCATTACATCGAAAGATGCGGATGGGAAAGAAACGAATTCTTGCTATTGGTTTAACAAGATCAAGCAAAGAGACTATTTGGAGTAAATATTATGGGAATGGATGTGTATGTCATCGCAGTTACATCGTACATTAACAACCAAGTTGTGAGTATGCGTGTAGAAGACGATGCATTTACCAGTCGATCTGATGCAAAAGAGAAGCTCAGATCAATCAAGAAGAGCATGGATTTATTAACTCCTGGAGAAAATGAAGGTGGTGATCATAATCAGAAATACTATATCTCCAGGGATAATCAGATCCTTGAGCACGGGAACATGTTAATTTGCAACATGACCCGGTATTCCACAATTGGCGAACCTTATAAAACTTCTACGATTTATCATGTTGGAAAGACTTATGCCCATTATCATCATGAGCTGAGCCGTAGAGAAGCCACAAACTTCTTTGAAAGAGAAATCAACGAATGACATTATTGGAGGAAATGACAATGAATGAAGCCTACATTGTAACCCTTTGCACAATGAGCCGTGATCTGATCCATGATACGAAAGACATCAAGATGGATCCTCCTGATATCAAACTTGTCTCCTTCGTCGATACCTATGACAAGGCGAAGGATGCTATGAAGAAAGGCCTTGATGACCTTATGAGTAACCCTGAGAATAACATCATTTCTCTTCAGTACATTGGTGAGAATACCGTCTATATCTTCGACTTTGATGAGAAGAAGCGAGTCGGCACTGCTGCATGGTTGCAGATTCATCCCACTTGGATCGGACCTTGCATTGGCACTCCGTCCAACATGGAGGATATTGTGAAAGCATATGCCGCAACCAATACGGTGATGGCAGATTACGAACCTGATGAACCTGAAAAGGAAGAAGAGCATTTCGAGGATAATCCGGACGCGGAAAATCCCTATAATGAGAAACCTTCTGAGGAGGACGTGACCTATGGCGAATAAGACCTATTATGTAATCGTGTATGACTTACGTGTCACAAACCATGGAGATACGAAGGATATCTTTACGAACATTGGAGCCATGGTCGGTGATCTTACGTTTGAAGAACATTGCTATGCGACGTTTTACCTTGGTGCACTTGCTGCAGAACTTAGCAAGCGTGGTGCAAACGTCACGTGCAATGATGATACGAACCAGATCTTTGCAAGTTGGACTGGAACGGATAATAAAGACTATAGAGTCGCGTTCCGTATCAAGGGTCGTAATTTAATCAATGGGACGAATCTATTTGACGACTTGAAAATTCTCAGCAATACTTGCGATCCTCTTTTCAATCACTCATGCACGGGAGTATAATCCATGGAAGAAGAAAAAATTACGCCAGTTGCCCTCGTCATGTGTAAGACGATTGAAGCCGTGACCAATGATGTTCTTCACGTTGCCCCTGTATACGGGTTCTTTGATGGGGATGATGCTGTTTCATATTTTGATGATATGGAGAAGACCTTCAAAGAATACGTTGGGAATGACGGCAAAAAGCTCGACGTGAAAAGAATCAATAGCGAAACTCTTCACGTCGATTTTGAAAATTCAGATGGTTTAAAAGGAAAGAATATTTACTATCTGGAAATCATTAAAGTATTTTAAGGATGTGGTTTTATGGTTATCTATGTGATCCTCTACGCAGATGATATCGGAGAAGTTGGGAAGCCGTCGTATCTCGTCAACGCAGTGCACACAGCGTACTTTACGAAAGAGAGTGCTGAGGCTGAGGCACAGAAATACGAGGAAGATGATCGAGTCGTTGAAGTTCATCCGATTGAGATTGATCTCTTCTCTGGAATTCCTTGGGAAAGGGATATCTATATCATGGCCTGTTATACACAGGATTTCCAATTCGAGGGGAGAAAGTCAAAGCTTTTTGTAACAGCAGCATCTCCAAATGGAGAGACGCTGATTCGTTACATGGCGTTCCTAGCACATCTGAATGACAAGAATGGATGGAAGATCGTGGATAATTATCCTATGCAAAAGAGAATGGTCTTCAAAAACGATGACTTCTCTTTGCAGATTCGTATGTGCTGTGTACATCTTCCTCATGATATTGATAGTAAAGTGAGGTACGTTGAAGAATGAATCTTTATATTCCTATTCATGAAGAAATCAAAGAGGGGACCCTGAATCCTAAGATTATGGACCCTGCTCATTTGACTCTCTTCGTTTATCCATTCTTCTTCCGCACAAGAGAAGAGGCTGAAGCAAAATGCAAGGCTAGAGTTCCGGCTGGTGAAGAAGGCTATCTCGTCAATCGAGATTATGTTGTATGCTTCTCCGTTGATGGGGATGAGCCTAAGAATATTCCGTTTGAGGGATATGTGGTTACTCAGACTACGTATCAGCCACTCAAGATCGTTTCGAGTACTTGTGCTCTTCACCTTTTCTCAAATGCAGATTCTTATCATTTTGGCGACGGCGAAGATAGCGCATTTCAGTTCATCCGTCATTGCCTTCATATAGAAGAATCTGGCAATGAGTATAATACCACAACAGGAAGAATGTATACGGATGGGTCCGACTATTACAACGTAGTGGATCAGGACGGCAATATTCTTACCTGCTATCAAATCAATAAAGTTCTTCCTTGGACAAAACGAAACGATATCTTTGATATTCGCTAATTAAAAAAGAAGACTGGTAATCCGATTGGTGCCAGTCTTCTTTTTTCTATTTATATAGCAGTTTTGTTCTCAAAGGCTTTCTTAATTGCAGGAACGTCAATTTGCTGCTGATATATATTTCCATTAGTGTCATAGAATTCTTTTCGTGTTGACACGACTATTGTTGTGATTTGAGCAGTATTATGATTTACTATCATTGACGTTAACCATTTTGCATCATTTCTAATATATGAAGTCCTGTCATCAGAAGCATAGAATCCTAACGCAGGTTTATATACGTTAGTCGCTTGGGCATTCTCAATATTAAATATACTCAATCTATTGCAGATGACACAGTTTGAAATATTTTCCCATGTATTTGTGTGTCGAGAGAGTTCAGCCATAATTGAATGTGTTTCCGGATTATTTTTAGTAGAGTTTGATACGCTATTTGAGTGGGTGGTTTCTACCATATGTACAATGACTGGAGTTGTATCGAAAATCAATCCTTCTTTATTATCCCCAAGTCTGATCGTTATCATTTTTCTAATCATTTTGGGTCTTAACTTCTCCCTCCCTACCCACCACAATTTTTATATCCTAACAAAGTTATTCCCTTCTACTGTATAGCTTGCGTGCTAACAGTCAGGTAACCTGACTGTTAGGCAAAATGATTTTCTTTTCAAAAACCCTAAACTATTAGGTATGAGATAGCACTGTGCCGAAATCGGGAAACGGCTAGGGACGCCACACCCCTAGGCTGATGTCTGACGATGACAGTAAGCGGTGTAGGTTCGAGTCCTACCGGTGTTATCAACTCCGAGTAACAGATTCTGATAAGTTCTTTTCTGTTGCTCGGAGTCATTTTATAAGACTAGCTGAACTATTAGTTAGTACATAAGCCGCTGTGGTGTAATTGGCAGGCACGAGGGCCTTAAGCTCCTTTGCTGGAAACAGCGTACGGGTTCAAGTCCCGTTGGCGGCACTAAAGCACATACGATAGATGTTCTCTGGCAAGAATTCTATCGTATGTGCCTATTTTATTTCCAAGTACCAACTGCAATCCACGTAAATTTTACAGCAGAAGATAATTCAGCAATAAAATCAGTCGGTGATTCATGATGATACCATGCAGCTGGTGGGTTTATTATGTTATTATGTGGTCTTCCATATGTAATTGCAGAAGCTGGAGAAATTGCAATAATTGGAATAACATTGAATGGAATTGGGAATGCGATGGTTTTAGTTCCACCATCAGTGTCATTACAAGAACTATCGTGACTTAGATTACCAGAAACTTCTAGTCCCCAGCAAATTTGATACCCATTCTTAAATCGAATGAAAGTATCACCTACAGATTCGATATCTGTTATTTTGCCCCCCCCCGAAGGAAGGGAAATACATATATCTTTCATTTTTACTTTCTCCTTAAGCTGTACGAGTTACTTTGTAAATTGGGCCTGTATTTTGCATGCCTCCTAAAGCAGTATGCTCGGTCACACCAATCGCCTTTCCATAATACTTGACTTCAAATGTGCCAAACGATGGTAAGGTTGGCTTCTCTTCGTTGGTTAGATATCCATATCCAACCGGAAATGGATAAGTTGACGCTACTTTTGCAACTGCCGACGCGATGATACTATTGATATCAGATACATCCAAAACTCTTTGACCATATCGTTGATAGAAAGAACCATCAATACCGATATGCATTTCCGTGATATTGCTATTTTTGTCTACTCTTTTTACAGCGAGAAGCATATCTCCTGTATCACTGCCTAGAAATTCAGATTGTGATCTCCTGATTTCATATGGCTCTAATGAATTTGGGAATGCCCACGTAAAGTGTTCTGTGCCATTAACGACCTTGTAGGCTCTATCGCCAGTATTTTGTGTGCTGATGTCTCCTTTACTGGTTCGAAGGTATAATAACATCTCTCACCTCCAAAAAATTCAACCCATTATCCATATAGAATAATGATGAAAGCCGTTATCAATCATCATTATGACTTCTATATATTCTAAACAAAGTAAGTAATTTACTTTGTTTAGAATATATAGAAGTATTTGAATTTAAGCATACAAATCTCCCTGTGATTTCTTTCGATTTCACAGGGAGATTTTTTATTCATAAGCGCTTATCATAGCATTCTTTTGCATACATAATAGCCGTACCCATATGAGTTTCCATGTCAGAAAAACTCAAACCAGAATCAGCCTTTACATATTTATTGAAAAAAGCGACAGCAATTTCGGTAATGATAAGATTATCAATCTTTTCATTCAAATCACTGAGCATCTGAGTTGTGGTAGGAATTGCAACAGCAGCTTCTTGTTGCACTCTAATAACAGCTGAATTGACTTCATCACTAGGAATCATTTTTCCTCCTCCTTAATGGAAATACCATTCATATGCTTTTTTCGCATATGATGCAGCTTCATTTGATGTTGTAATAGTTGGATTTGCAAGTGCTCCAGCAAGAGCGATGGATTGTGTCAACTTCTCAAATTTCTTCATTTCCTCAGCTTTCTGCTCTGCAACAAGTTTTGCATACTCCTCGGGAGTCACATAAGTGCATACGGAGTTGCCGTCTGGAGTAGTAAGTTTAATATCAGGCATCGTTTTCCTCCTCAACCATTGATTCTAAAATAGAATCTCGTACTTGAAAATTTCCGTGGCTCATTTTACTAATCTGATAAGAAACCAGAGTCATGCTATTTGTCTTCGTGTACTTTCGTTTTATCATAAAACGATTATGCAAAAAATCCGGATAGAATTCCAGATTGAGTTTACGAGGCTTATCAAATGCTTGATACGTCTCGTAGATTCTTTGCAAAAGATCGGTTGCTTTTGACAATGAGGCGAAGAATTGATGATTGTAGATATACACTTCCGATACTAAATTATTATTACCAAAATAATTTAGTACAGGATTTATGAATCCAGCAATTTGGACATGATTTACCAAAATGCAATACATCTCACCATAGACATCAGCATTTTGGAATCTTTGATCAATCGAGAAATGTACTCCAGGACCTTGCTTGATAGGAGAAGTGTTGGAACTCATATAAGTTATTCCCTTCTCTCTATAGTCCGGAATAATATATTTATCATCGCTCACAAACATTTTCCTCCCGTTTATTTTCTTCAGAAACCGAAGGCTTCTTATAAATCCAATCATTGATCAAGTAATCCTGATGCAGATTATCAGCTTCAAGACGCATATCAGAATTCATCTTAGAATTGAGACTGAGAGCAATAATCTGATAGGTATGAATTTTCTTTCCATAGTGGTCTTCCTGATAGAGAGAAAATTCTTCTGTATAGCAATCATCTTTTTGAAGTTCAGTCACTTCGGTAAAGGCTTTACGGCGTGCATGGATTGCTTCATCCATAGCTTTCATTGCTCGATATTCCTTGATTGCTTCAATCCGAGTCCGGTAAATCTGATTTTTCCAGATAGTAGACCCATGGAAGATTTCTTCTCCAGAATCAAACTTTGTAAAGCAAATTTGCATAATAGCAAATACTACAGGTGCTGGAGGATCAACTGCAGTGATTTCAATGGAATCATTTTGCTTCGGAGGTTCAGGTAGAAACAAAGTCTTTTCTACTTCGTCCAGATCATACTTACCATAATCAAAAATGGTAGTCCCAAAACCAAATGCGTCAAATATCTTAATTGGATTTGCAATCTTACTAGCGGCATAGAAGAGTTTATTCACATACAGATTTTCCTCTGTAGCAAATGTAGCAGAAAGCCCAGTTTTTGAGCATTCAGTTCTTGCAAAGTGATGGTAATACTTGATAATCCCGACACCATCAACGATATAACTAGGAAATTCCTGTACGCAATAAATGATTTCGTGCGCATGCTTGATGATAAAATCTTCTAATAATTTAATTTTCATAAGTTTATCCTCCTTAATTAAGATATAGTGAATAAGGCTATAATTTACTATGATCCGAAAAAAGAAGGGATACCTAATAGCCAATTAGGTATCCCTTCTTTTATTTAACCGACTAAGAAATCCTTCGGGAATCCAAGAGTCTTGGTGATCCAGCGGAGCTTATCTACCGTAAAGCTCTTATAGGAGCCTGCGATAACAGACTTCACATATCGGCCTTTATCAAGGCCAACTTCGATAATGATGAAACCCTCGCTCTTAAAGAGTACATAACACGGCTTCCAGTTTACTTTCGATACCACCATCTTATACTGCTTCGAAGGAACCGTGATGGTGATATCGTGCTGTGCACTAATTCCAACGGACTTGTAATACGCAAGACTCTGTGCACTCCTATCAATATGGAAGAGCAACTTCCCGTGAGGGCCATCTTCGATCTCTGCATGCTGGAAAATTGCGGCGCTGTATTTCTCTGCAAAGTTTAACTCTTCATATTGGTCATCGTCAGTAAACGCGCTCTGAATATTGATCAAGATACTATCCTCAGACAAGAGAGGAGTCATGAATTTGACACATCTTCTTGCATGGATATCTGTGTTGTCGAAATCCACTCTGCATACAGGCTCAGCTTCATATTGAAGCATTTCACGAGAAAGTGGTTTTACGTGAAGATAAATTTCAATGATGTGAGCAACTTCATCAAGACGCTTAGGTCCAAGCCCTTCTACCTCGAAAATACTCTTATTGCGAAATCCTTCCCAAATTGCTCCGAGTGTACGATAGTTAGCACGCCAAAGAATATTATGGATTTCGCAAGGTAGATCGAGATAAAGGATTTCACGAATACTGATCTCTTTTGCATTTTCGAAAGTAATTGGCCCGCCTTTATACCAAAGATGGCCATCCACTGGAGAATGGAAATCGGACGGAGACTTTAATGTGACATACCTAAATTTCGGCATAGAGAAAAGTCTCCAGATGACACGTTCGCAACGTCTGCGGAAATTCGAGCGAGAAATCTTGTAGGTATCAGAAATTTCCCGCATCGTCTTCTTATCTTTGAAATACATCTCCAGATAACTTGTGCCATTGGAAGTGTCTTTTTCCGCTTGGATAAAAGCATCAGCGATTTCTTTATCACTGAGCTGAGATAAGCCGAGAACCCCATTCTCACTCGTGTATCCAATCGGAATAGTTTCCTTTATAGCTTCCATCAAAGACGCTGGATATTCCATCTTCTGAATTATTCCAATATTTTCAATCATAATATAACCTCTCTACTTTCACATGATGATGTGCAAAACACCATCCCAGTCGATATTGATATATCGAACAACTTCCCACATCATAATAAGATTAAAGTCAGTTGCCGAAACTCCAGTGACTTCTACAACTGTATCGGAATTAAAATCGACCGTGAAGAACCATACGCCATTGGGACGAGAAACGATATAGATGAGACTATCATTGTCTTCCCAGATGTCGCTATCAATCTCATCACAAGTGAAAGTGATATTGCCGTCATTCACGTCGAATTCACATTCGTCACAGAGCTTCTTAACTTCTTCATCCTCGAGGTTGAGCTTAATGGTGGTACCATAGTCATCAACGTTTTCGACGGATGCGCCATAAAGGACAGCAGACAGTCTCTTCTCATCAGAACACGGGAAGAGACTGTCGATATAAGCCATACGGCTTCCGGAATTAACTGTTTTCATATTAAACCTCCTTGTTATTAGAAAAAGTTCATATATCTATGAGGAACACCAATAGCTTCCATAGATTTTCTTAACTGCGCGATTGTGACAGAGTCGTATTCACCTCCAATGGCTTCCATAACCATATTCGTCTTTTTATCAATCGTTAAAATTGCAAAGAAATCTTTTAACTTTATGACACCGTAGAATTCCGTTTTGCTTTTTAAAGTCGGATACACCATTGCAACAGATGTATCAGTTTTGAATTTGGTGACTTCGCTACTAGGACCTTTACTGCAATTGAAATAGTTCAGAAGCATTTCAGACTGATTTGAGTTAACTACTTCTATTGTGCAATAATGCTTATAGCCATCTTCCTTCTTAGGAAGCACCGTATATACACGGCCAGCAACGAACCCCGCCGCAGTCAACCACACCTTTCGACTTGGAGTCGGGAGAATTTCGGTTTCGACTTTATGGAGAATGGAGTCTTGAGATGTCGTTAAAACAGATAACTTCGGCTGAATATTGATAATGAACTCCGGATCAAACTGAATAGCATCGGCCACGCTGTATAAAATTCGCGGAGTAAGAGATCTAGCCATGCACATCACAGCTTCGATGACAGTATTGGTTGCCTTTTCAATATTCAAAATTCCGAAGAATTTGTGATAATCGAAGATAAAATAAGTTTTACTCTCAAATTCATGGATTTTTGCACGATTGGAAGCAATCAATACTCTGCCAGGAATTTCGTCCATCTTAGGATAAATTGCACGGATATAGGGCTCAGCTTCTTTAAGATCGGGCACGTCGATATCGAATTGGTAAGCGGATTCATCTGTCTTTTCTCCCTCAAAGTATGACCCAAGAAGAATCTTAGCTACTCCATTCGCAAGCTGAGATTTCGGAAGAATATTTTGGATGCCGTTCAGAATGCTATTGTCTTTGGTAAGATTGTAATTATTCATAGTTAAACCTCCAAATATATTGGTAGCTGCTTCTTCTTTGCTACTCTTCAGATGTATAATATATCATTATAATTTTCACCAAAATGATTCCAGTATACTAGAGAATATAGTATACTGGAATCATTTATATCTCATCATGATTTTACTGGATTTTTATCCAGCGTCATATAATACATTTTCTTGTCTTCTTGATATACTCTAAACCCATATTCATCATAGATCATCTTTGCGAGTTTATTGCTCTTATCCACTGATAGATATTTGCATCTCATACTCTTCACAGCATAATCAATCAGTTGCTTTGATAATCCGTGACCTTTATAGTCTTTCGTTATCTCAAGCGATACGATCCATTTTGTTTTATCATCCAAGTATTGACATGATCCAACATGGCATACTAGATTTTCTCCATCCATCCACATATATCCATCGCATTTGTATTCATCCGTATCTTTACATCTTACATGACTTAGATCCGGATATCTACTTTTGTATTCTTCGATGACGGATTCTGTAATATGGATCTTCTGAAAAGATGATAATTTCATACTTTCTTTTGGTTTAAAGTCTTTATCAACTTTACTTACTTCGGATTCCGTTACAATGGAAAATAAATTGACTGCTTCCTTTGCAGTAATGAGATCATCACTACACGCTTCCACAATAGTTTCTTTTATTCCCATGATAGTTCCTCCTTTCTCTCTTCATTAATTTGGTGTTTTCATATAATGAGCTTTATGGCATGCTCGTCATCAAGCGTTTCAAGCCCCTGATAAATACGGTGCACTAAACTTCTTTTAAGGTCATTGATATTGCCTTGCTCTGTAGGAAACGCATAATACTTTATATGAGAAGGAGAGACAATGTGCCTAGTACCTAAATGATTCCTCGGATCATAGAGAACTTCAATCAAGACATCCTTATTCTGTCCACGTAGTGTATCAGAGGCATTCATCTCATTAGAGATATCAACATTAATCGGGCATACTTTCCACAACACGGGACTTGAAATAGAACAGCAAGCATATAAGGCTGCTTCGTCTATTGTAGTAAAGGTTTTATCATGTACCCACATGGAATCACCATTTCTGCATACGATAACATACGCTTCCATATCATTGAACCTCCAATTCCCTAATCCATGCTATAATAATATGATGCTCAAACCCTGGACACTCTTTATATTTTACTCGGTAAAATATCTTCTCAGTCTTTTCATCAACTTCATACGGCTCATGACATTCAACAGCCGGTACATGATCATTACGCATTTCTTCATTATAGTAATTGCAAAGTTCATGAAGACGATTGATTGCTTTATTATGATCAAAATAAGATGATTCTATTTCAATACCACAATTTCTAATCAAAGTAACTATAGAAAAAACTTTTGTCATGATAAACACTTCCTTTCATATTTAACCGTCTGCTATGATATGAAAAAAGAAGCACACAAGCTGGATATAAAAATCACAGCTTGTGTGCTTATTCTTTTACATTTCGTAGTGAGAAAAAGCTTCCTTTTCAAGAGCGAAAAGATTATCAGCTTCTTCTTTACCGAGAATTTCTACTACCTCGTCATAAGGCAGCTTAATCTTCTTCGGTTCGGTATCGCCAAGTTTAAGATATCGAGTATTCACATAATAGTACACAGCAAGGACGTTGCCTTTGTGCGCTTTGCAAATTCCCGTATATCTCTTATTTGCGGTACCATATTTTTCGTAATTATATCCAGAGCACCATCCACATCCTTTGGATACAGGGCAATTGATGCATTCGTCCGTAGACTGTGATGTCAGGGTGATAGCATCCAACTCACGCTTAATTTCGCGCTGCTCCTCAGTTGCGTACAGTCCACCATTATTGATATCGCCAAAGCATACTTTAGATGCTTTCTCATTTCCGATAGAAATGGGAGCGTATCGAATGCATGGATATGCTTTACCGTCCGGAGCAAATGATAGCATGTTTCCTGTGCCACCACAGTAGTTGCTGTCATCATGCTCTAAATTGACTGCTTCACCGTATTCATCCGGATTAAGCATCGCAAAGTATACATCCGGATGCTCATCTATGATATAATTAGAGACTTTCTTAAGTTCATCATACAAGTTTTTCCCATCTTCATTTGTATACATGGGCTCATATGCGCAATTACCGTGAATATAATTGCATCCTTCATCAATCATCATTTTCACACTGGAGTATAAATATTTGATTGATCCAGGAACAAATGTCATCTTGGAATTAAGCCAGCCGTATCGGTTTTTTGCATCTTGAAAAGCTCGCCAAGCCATTTCAAAACTTCCAACACCATTGCTGTCAACACGGTACATATCGTGAAGTTCTTGAACGCCATCAATAGATACCGTGACCGACATGATATCATGGTACTTTTCAAATAGATGCATAGATGCAGGCTCGAACCAAGCCTTACCATTTGTAGCAAATGAGATTCTTGTAAACGGGCCGAGAGGAATGTCCCTCTTATAGCACTGCTCGAACCAATAGTCACAAATATGCTCAATCAGTTCAGCTTCCAGAAGAGGCTCTCCGCCGATAAAATCAAGGACAACGCCCTTTGTTTGTTTGGAGATAAAGTCAGATGTGTTTTCCTCATACAGATTAAGAATATAGTCAACTACTTTCTTGGCTGTATCAAGACTCATAGATCCACAGTTCTTATTATGCTCATAGCAATAAGAACACCGAAGATTGCAAGCATTCGTGATCTGAAAAGTCACATACCTGCAAATTTTCAATGCTGATAACGGTCCGCTTGTATTGAAGTCTTTCTTATACAGTCTTTGAACCATATCAGTATACTCTTCATAGAGACGCTTATTATGCTTTTTCATCTGATACCGACATCTCCTCACGCTCAAAATCAAATGTTACCTTGGCATTGTTAAATTCCGACTTATCGACGTATCTGCCAATTACCTTGTCTTGCGTTAATTTGAGACGCATCTTTGCAGTTTTGCATAAGTCGATATAATGATGGAGCATCTCAGATGTTAAAGGATTTGCGTCCTCATTCAATTCTCTACAGAGAATAGAAACGATGGATTCATATGATTGCGACTCATAATAAGCCCGCTCAACGGCTTCACTTTCTTGGGTCGTAATGCTAATAATTTTCATAAACGTGCACTCTCCCTAAAATATATTAATAATTAGCGGTCATGTTACTCATCCGGGTATATACTTCATTATACTTATCACGAATGGAATTTACTTTTTTCATGACTTTGATCAGTGCTTTGACATTTGACGGATCAAGAACACGAATGAACCGGATAGTCATAACAAGCATTTCCCACATTGATAAGAAATCAATATCATCGGTGCATTCGTAATCAGATGCATTGAGCATTGCATCAAAGTTATAATCGGACTTTTCAAGTTTTGCAGCTTCAAAATTGAAAGTACGTGCTGCAAGACCATATGCAAGAACGATCAGACGATCATCAGAGCACTCTACGTTGCAATCCTTTGCAATACTTTGAATCACAGACGCACAGTATGCTGCATAGGTATCAAACTTATCATCCATGATATTATCGCAACGGAAAATTCCAGCCGCCCAAATGCACCATTCGAACTGATTCGAATTATCGGGGCATTGCTGCATGAACTCTTTCCAATCATTGTCTTCAAATACATCATGAGAAACGAACTTAATTATCGGAGTATTTTCTATGAAAACTTTCTTAAGTTCGAGATCATTATTGGGTTTATAAACGCTCACTTATAGCACCTCATTCCACATGGTCTATTAAAATAAGAATTTACCGGAACAACCCTTACAGCTACCTGTACAATTTCCTTCGCATGAACCGGAACAACCCTTACAGCCGCCACTACAGTCGGTGTCACAACTGCCTGTACAACTGCCTTTGCATGATCCAGTACAGTCAAGGTCACAGCTATCTGTACATTTTGATCCGCAATGGCCAGAGCATGTATTATCACAAGAATTTTGGCAATTTCCACATAATGCTAAGCAGGTAAATCTACAAGATCCGCCACAATCACTAGCGCAGTTAGCATTACAGCGTTCTTTACACCCACCGCTGCAATCTGTTTTACAGTTATCACTGCATCCTTCGCAGCCAGAACAGCCATTGCAATTACCATCGCAACTACCTGAACAGCCGCCAGAACATGTATTCGTGCATCCACTAGAACAGCCACTAGCACAAGTTGCGCATCCACTGCCACAGCTACTGGAACAACTTGAGCATGTTGTATTGCATCCAGAAGAGCAGAGACCGCTACATTTACCAGCACAGCCGCTGGAAGAAGCGTTCTCTTTGATCACGGTAAGACCGCTCAATGTATTTGCGGCATTTGCAATATCAGATGCTCTTACAACAGTTCCACTGGAAAAGGAAGGAGTTGATCCATTGATTGCACCGATCGGTGTTGTGATCTTTGTGATATGCTCAGTGGCAATCTTTACTCCAGCAGCAGGAGTGGTTGTATATTGATAGCCTGACCCAGCATAAGAAGACAAGCTTCCGTAACTCTGGTTCTGTGCAGTACCTTCTGCCTTGCCTCGCCGACCAATTTCTTGATTGACAAGAGCCTTCAGTGAAGTAAAATCTGCAGCAGTAATCTTCGAACCTTGACTTGCCATTTCAAATCACCCCTTTACCCGAATACGGACTCGACGAATTTCTTCGTTCAGGTCTTCATCCACTGCGTATCCAACGATCTGTGTATTTTCCACATAATCGTTGGGTAATTTTGCTCGTCCGACACCGGGAATATCAGATACGACAATCGTATCGCCACGATGAATCTTGCCAATGCACTTACAGAAGACACGACCACAGAGACTTACGGGGATATAGTTCTCCATATTCTTCTTCACATAATCTTCCCCATCCCCTGCTTTATCACCACCGATAAGCATGGCATACTCATCGGAATGAACACCAGCAA